>Ga0247813_10000774_pt1 | contig 26538 bp, 17 predicted proteins | sample UWRJL169409C1_FD_180719 | JGI IMG/M metagenome (GOLD analysis project Ga0247813, IMG submission 180719) | Plant litter microbial communities from Arlington Agricultural Research Station in Wisconsin, United States - UWRJ-L169-409C-1 | ecosystem: Environmental > Terrestrial > Plant litter >...
CAGTAACGAGCGTTACTTTAACACCAGATGCTGCAGGGCTTTCTGCTGCAACAGCAGCCGGAGCGACCTATACAGTTACACCATCGGCTGCCACAGGCTCAGGTGGTTTCTTAGCAGCCAACTATAGCATCAGTTATATGCCCTTTAGCGGCACCGTTACAAGGACAACCATTACTATCACCGCTACTGGTCCTGCTAAAGTTTACGGAACTGCTTTAACAGCAGGTACAAGTATTACCAATTTCACCACTACGGGAACACTCACTGCCGGACAAGCGATTACGTCTGTAACTTTAACAGCAGATGCAGCTGGTTTATCTGCCGCAACCGCAGCGGGTGCCACCTATGTAGTTACACCATCTGCAGCTACCGGTACAGGCGGTTTTGCTGCCGCAAACTACACTATGGTTTATACTCCATTTAATGGTACCGTAAGCAAAGCCCCAATCACCATTACTGCCAATACAGTTACAAAAACTTATGGTACAGTGTTAACAGGCGGGCCGGCTAACAGCAACTTTACGTTAAGCGGTGGTGCACTGCAAAACGGGAATACGATCGTAGGTGTAACAGTTAATTATACTGCGGGAAATACAGCTAACGCTGCTGTTGGTACTTATGCCGCTGCAGTAACACCATCATTAGCTACGGGCGCCGGAGGTTTCAATGCAAGTAACTACCAGATTACCTACAATAACGGTGATGTGGTGATCAATAAATCAGTATTAGGCGTTACTGCGGATGCGAAAACTAAAACTTTTGGCGCAGCAGATCCTGCATTAACCTATACCATTACATCAGGTGCACTGGTCGGAACTGACCCGATCACTGGTGTGTTAAGCAGAACCACAGGGGAAAATACTGGTACTTATCCGATAGGACAAAATACACTTACTGCAGGCAGCAATTACACATTGAACTATACTGGTGCTAACTTATCAATTACCGCTGCTGCACAAACGATTACTTTTACTGCATTAGTCAATAAGTTGTCTACCGATGTTCCATTTACATTAACTGCTACGGCAAGTTCGGGCTTAACTGTTGCTTATACAAGCAGTGACGCGACTGTCGCCAGGATTGTAAACGGCAACCAGGTAGAGATTGTTAAAGCAGGTACAGTGGTTATCACCGCCAGTCAGCTCGGAAATGCAAACTACTCAGCAGCAACGCCGGTAATGCAGAACCTTACAATACTTAACTCGCCGCCGCCAATCATTACGATTGTAAGCAGTAGAGGAAGCAGTCTGAGTAAAGGACAAACTGCAATCCTGACAGCAAGTGGTGCGGTAACTTATCAGTGGACAAACTCAAGCGGAATCATAGAAGGTATAAATTCTGCTGCTTTGACAGTGCGACCATCAGTGACTACTACGTACACCGTAACAGGTGCCAACCAGTATGGAAGAACCAGCACACAAAGTTTCACCATAGAAGTGCTGAACGATTATAAAGCTTTAAATATTTCTAATGTAATGACGCCTAATGGTGATGGCGTGAATGACCGCTGGATAGTTGAAAACATTGACTTGTATCCAAACAATACCGTGAAAATTGTGGATCGTTCGGGCAGAATGGTTTATGAGAAAAAAGGGTATGATAACAGTTGGGATGCCATGTTCAGAGGGTACCAGCTGAGTGAGGGTACGTATTATTACCTGATTGATTTTGGACCTGGAATCGGTACCAGAAAAGGATTTATCACCATTGTGAAACAGCAATAACAAAATTATGAAGGCTTCCATTAAGAATAATAGCAAAATGAAAATAAAAGGATATCTATCAGTGCTGATACTCATGACAACAAGCATTTCCGCTTATAGTCAGCTGAACCCTATGGGAAGCCTGTATTATCAAAACCAGTACCTTGCGAACCCGGCACTAGCCGGTGTTTCAACGGGCTGGGAACTGAATGCGGGTTATAAAGGGCAATGGAGCAATACAGAAGGTGCACCGAAAATTCAGGCAGTTACTGCCACATATGGCGCAGAAAGCACTAAGGTAGGTGTCGGACTAATGGTTTATAATGAAAAAGCCGGACTGATACAGCAGACTAGTTTTAAAGCTACTTATGCTTACCACTTGCCATTAAATGGTGAATCAAGTTATCTTGACTTCGGATTATCTGCGGGGTTAACCAATGAGGCACTGGACCTAGCTATGGTAAATGGTAATCCGGGCGATGTAGCGTTGAGTAACTTCAGGGACCGCAAAGCTTATTTTGATGGCGATTTTGGTTTGGCTTTCCGTAGTAGCGGGCTCACTGTACAAGCAGCATTGCCTAATATGAAGAGGTTCTTTGATTCCGATCCGGATCCGGACAGACCTTCAGTAGATCAGCCACAGTATTATGCTGCGGCAAGTTATAAACTGACTAACGATAATGCGGCGATGAACAGCCTGGAGCCAAAGGTGGCCTACCGGAGTATCAAAAACTATAATGGTATAATTGATCTGGGACTGAATGCGATGTTTTTTACCGATAAGCTGACCCTGACCGGTGTTTACCATACAACAAAGAGCGTAACTGCTGGTATAGGTACCACCTACCAGAAGAAGTTGTCTATCATCGTATTTTACACTACCAATACTGCTGCCATGCAGAATTATAGCAATGGTGAATTTGAGGCAGGCTTGAAATACCACTTCTAATAATTCTTGTGCTCAATACAAATAAAAAAACCGGTAATTTCTTACCGGTTTTTTTATTTGTCGACATCCAGAGATTTGAGATCGTTAATCAGTAAAATAACTCTTTTCGTTTTCTCATCCAGATTTTTGACTGCTACATGCAGCATTTCTAAATACTCCTTATCAACCTCATACTTTTCCTGTTCTATCAGGTACATCATGCCTAAAATTGAACATACTGGTCCCCGGTATTCATGAGAATGAATTTCAGCAATTTGTGTTAGCAGGCGATTTTGTGCTACAATCTTTTCTTCATCAATTTTGCGTTTCGTGATATTGCGTGCGGTAAAAGATACCCCCATGATCTCATTGTTGGTGCCAGATACCGGTTCAAACAGTGCATCCCACCAGATCCTGTTTTCGGGATCTCCGTAAGTGCGCATTTCTAACTGTCTTCTTTCTCCTTTTAGTGCATAATTAAAATTAGTCATGAATGCCAGATTATCTGCTTCAGTTAAATAATCTGCCGTGAATGAACCGTAATTCATTTTCTTACCGGTATGCTCTTCAATATGAGAGAAAGCCGAACGGTTAAAGTCAATGATATTACCATCAAGTCCCAGATATACATATACATCGGTCATGCTCTCGAAGAGTGACCTTAGCTTGATTTCATTTTTCCGTCCTTTTTCCCTTTCGCAGTTGAGTAGTTCATAACTCGCAGTAAGCTCTTTATGACGAATCTTGGCCTCCATTACACTCATGATATGTCTGGAAAGGATTTTCAGCATAAGTTTCTGCTGACCGCTAACCGTACGTGGCTTGTCATCTACTACGCAGAGTGTACCTATCCGGTGACCCTGACTGGTAATCAGAGGCGCACCGGCATAAAACCTGATCAATGGTATATCAGTAAATGCCATTGATTCTGACTGAGCCTGGCTTGGCGTAACATCTTGAACTACAAAAAGCCGGTTGCTTTTAATCACCTGTGTGCAAAATGACAATTTTCGGGGATATGATTCAAGTTTTGTCCCTTGTTTCACACGTACATAAACAGTATCCTCATCTATTAGCGTGACCATAGAAATTGGAGCGTTAAATACTTTTGATGCAATGGATATGGTGTCTTTCAAGTCCTGATCATTGAAATCCAAGGACATGAAATCTTGTACTACTTTTAATGTGCCCTGTTCTTTCATAATAACCTTATATGAAAGATAAACAATGGAATCTACATTTGGTTAGCTAAGTGAGGATAGGCCGCAAAGGGTAAAATTCATACTTTAACAGTAACTCAATTTTTTCGTACAATTAAGATGAAAACACAAATTTATCTATGTGTTTTGTACTGTATAGTTGAATTTTAAGGTTTTAAGTGTGGATTTAACGTTTGTAATTATTCTGTTACTTTTGGGAGTGTCAGACCCATGCTATCGAAGATATTAATAAGCTGATTATTGGACATTGGTTTAGACATGAAATCTTTCACATTAGGAAAGGTCTTAGCTTTATCTATATCATTCTGAAATATAGAGGACGATAACATATAAACAGGTATCATCTTATTTATGCTCAACTTTTCATATTCCACAAGAAATTCCCAGCCAGTCATAATAGGCATGTTGATATCCAGAAAGATCAAATCTGGCAAAGCCAGATTTTGACTGTTTTGTTTTTGGAGGTGTTCAATGGCTAATTCACCGTTAGACATAGAGATAATCTCTAATGGGTATCCCGTTTTTTCAATCAGTTTTTTAATAATGAATATGTTAATGGCGTCGTCATCAATGACCAGCAGCTGGAATTTGGGTTTCATAATTTATCAGTTAAGGCTTATCTGAGTGCCCCGTGACGCGGGGACATGATGCCTAACAACGTATTATTATAATTGTTTTATTTATATCCCTATCAGCAGATTTAACGTAATGCTCTATATAGGACTTTAGTTTAGGCGGTTGTTAACCTGAAGAGCTGATCTGTTCATATTAATAAACAGAAAATAATAGATTTTTATTTTATAGGCTGATATACAGTATTTTAATTAAATTAGTTCACGGGTATTGCTGATTTTTATACACAATAATTAAAAGAGATATGAAGAATATAGCACTTGCTTTTTCCGGAGGTGGTTTCAGGGCAGCCGCGTTCTCCTTAGGCACCTTGTCTTATCTTGATCATGTTCCTTATCTTGATCAGCCACTGTTGGAGCAGGTGAAGTTTATTGGTTCCACTTCGGGCGGCAGCATTACCAATTTAATGTATACTGCTGGCTTATGTGCTGATGAACCTTTTAATATCATTTATAAAAAGATCTTTTGTGCGATGGAAGGGGAGAAGCTCCTGGGGCGGGTGTTTGAGATTCTGAATGATAATCGGTTGTGGCAAAAGCGTAAAGACAAACGCATCAATTTAATTAATGCTTTTTCGATGGCGTATGACGAACCAAATATGTTCGGAGGAAAGACCTTTGGTGAATTGTCAGAAAATATAAAATACACACATTTAGATGAGATTACGGTGAATGCGACAGAGTTTACTAATGGCATTAGCTTCCGATTTCAAAGTCAGCATGGTAATCCCTCATTTCCAAAAGGCAGAGTGGGTAATAACTATATTAATTTCAAGAGAGACCAGCTGCAAGTTGCGGGATTGATGAAACTCGGCGATCTGCTGGCGTGCTCATCCTGTTTCCCGGGCGGGTTTGAGCCTTTTCTTTTTCCGGAAGATTTTACCCATGAAGAGCTGAATACTACTATGCTGGTGCGTGCCATGCAGTATAAAAGTAATCCTTTTAGTCCGCCGCAACAGAACGAAGAGCAAACTACAAGATTTTTCCTGATGGATGGAGGCATTGCCGATAACCAGGCCATAGAAAGTGTGCTGCTTGCGAATAAGAGAAGACAAAGAAATAACCGGCCTACATTTGATCTCATCATAGCTACGGATGTAACCAGCTACTTTATGGATGGTTTTGATCTTCCTAAAGAAAATGATCTGGAGGGCTCAGCAAATGCTGGAGTAACTCTGCTATTTATAAAACGTGCACTATTTGTTGTCGGATGCTTTTCCCTGTTGTTAGTCGTCCTCTATTTCACGCCCTACTGGAAAAGTTGGATGTACCTGCCCGTGATTCCGGTTGCCCTGTCTTTAGGTGCATGGCTCTATCTCACCATCAGCTTGGCTACCGCCGGTAAAAAAGCGAAACAGGATAACGATACCTGGCTGATTGTACTCCTGAAATATGGCGGGTATTTTGTTCGACTGAAGATGAAGGTATTAAAATATATGATCGTGGCCCATTTAAAGTCAGTATTGCTGCTGGCAAATGATATCTACCTGAAGCAGATCAGGCGCCATTACTATAATATGGTGTACCGTGATCCGGACCTTTCTGGTCTTTTTATCAGCAATGCCATTTATGATTTAAGTTTGGTGAAGCAGAAGGCATCGGCAGATAAAGATCTGGTGCAGGTGATGGGCTTTGATAGTCTTAATGATGCCGAGGATCATAAGATTCCTGAACCATCGTCTGCACTGAAAAAGGTAGCAGAAAAAGCAAGACTGGTACCCACAACACTTTGGTTTGATCTCAATAATCCTGACCAGCAGCTCAGGGAAGCGATTATTGCTACCGGGCAGTTTACTACATGTTATAATTTGCTTAAGTACTTAATCAGGTTAGAGAAAATCAGTACAGCATCACCAATAGGTGAAGCACAGCCATTTGGGGAGGACTTAAGATTACTTAAAAATACAATGGCGGCCGACTGGAAAAAGTTTAATGAGGATCCTTTTTGTATGTTGCCGGTCATCACCCAAGTTAACCCGTGTTAGTATTACTGGACAATGAGTTATCTATGAAGCAGGACATTTTCATGTTTTAGATCTTCCTATGCCGAAAGGATCTACGCGGATAATAGAAAAACGAATACGAATAATAAATTTCAAAAATTATATATGCTTTTTTTGGATCATTAAAGAGTTTACTTCCTAATTTTTCTATTTCAGATACAAATTTGGCAATATTGTTGTTGGTACTCATATCTTTCTCAACATAATAAACAACACTTATGGCTTCCAAAGCAAAAAGCAATTGTTCATTTCAATCCTGCGCGTCGGCAGGTATTTTCGTATGCAAAGATAGTTTTCGATTTGTAACACATATAGATAACAGTGGTACAATTTTTCATTACAATTTTTAATTCATGGAGCTGAGAACAAATATACAGATCGAAATTGATGGCGAGCAGGTGCTGCACTTTAACTCTTTCACCCTTTCACAGAAATTTAATGAACATCATAGTTTTGAACTTACTGTTAACTATGATGCAATTGAACAGTCAGGATCACATAAGCTAAACGAAGCTCAGAAATGGGTGGGGGCTGTGCTGATATCCAGTTTTGATAATGGTAAAAATAACTTCAGAGGAATAGTCTGCGAAGTTGGATTAGTACAAAATCACGGTCTTCGCTCAAACATTGTGGTGAGCGGTTATTCCTGTACCGTTCTTTTGGAAGGTGGTGCTGCCATTAACTCCTTTAGCGAGATGAACCTGCAGGACATTGCTTCAAAGGTGGCTAGTCCGGCATTGTCTGGTTACGCTGAATTAAAAGCTAATACGATTTTTAAAGGAGTCATCACTTATCAGACTCAATTTAAAGAAAGTGATTTTGCTTTCCTGAACCGCCTGGCCACAGAATATGGAGAATGGTTTTATTATGATGGTACCGCCCTGTGCTTTGGTAAACCAGGAAGTCAGACTGAAGTATCTCTTGTGCTGGGACAGAATTTATCGTTGCTCAACTCCTCATTGCGTGTACTTCCTACACAATTCTCTTATTACAGCTATAAGTCTAACGAGGACCTGCTGATTGATGAACATACCAGTACCGATAATGAACCTGCTAACGGATATGCTGCTGTAGCAAGCAGCCGCTCCAGGGAATTATTTAATAGCAAACCAAACCTGCCGGTAAAACCAAGGCCTGAAAATAAATCACAGCTTTCTACTTTTATAAAAAACCACCAGGCAGGTGCAATTGCCAGCCTTACGGATGTAGCGGGACAGAGTACCCTTGCTGCCCTGGCTATTGGCAGTATTGCTGATATACATGTTTCTTTAAAAGATGGCCTGGATAGTTTTAAAAAAGAATCTGTAGATAAATATCTCATCACAGAGATTACGCATTATATAGACGGTCTGGGTCGTTATACCAATAATTTTAAAGGTATCCCTGCGGACGTAAAGGTAATTCCTGTAGCCAATGTTGTGGCACCGGTGGCGGAGTCGCAAATTGCCACCGTAATTGATAACAAGGATCCTAAAAATCAGGGCCGTGTTAAAGTTCAGATGCTGTGGCAAAAAAATAACAGTACTACCGACTGGATCCGTGTACTTACACCAGATGCAGGGGGTAGCAATGTGCTAACACAAAACAGGGGACAGGTTTTTATCCCGGAAACAGGCGATCAGGTGATTGTAGGTTTCAGATACAATGATCCTAACAGGCCGTTTGTGATGGGCAGTATTTTCCAGGGCAGCACTGCTGCGGGAGGTTTTGCACAGAATCATATCAAGAGAATTTCTACGCGCAGCGGTCATATTATTGAATTTGATGATGAAGAAGCTACGCAGGGGATTAAGATTACGGACCATCATAATAATATCATCCACATCGATACCAAGAACAATAATATTACGGTTACAGCGATAGAGACCATGACTTTTAATGCTAAAAATCTGGAGATCCTGGTACAGGAGAATATGAATGTAAACGTAGGTAAAGATATGAACAGCCAGATCTCTCAGAACAATAAAACCACGGTAGGTAAACAATCTACTTTACTGGCGCAGAATATTGAAGAGCGTGCAGATCTGGATATTATTAGTACCGCCAAAAAGGTAGAGAAAACTGCAGACGTGGTCACAATTAATAGTAAAGTTGAAAACCTGACAATGTATTCCGGCAAGTCTGTTGTGGCTAAGAGTGTAGAGAAAAACAAACTTTTTTAATCTTAACCTGACAGCAAATGGAATTGCCTTTTCATCATCATGGTCATGTGCTGAGCAATGCACTTAATTACCATCCTGCAAATCTGAATCGTACCTATGGTGTAGTTTTTAATACGATAGACGGGGATAAAAAACTGGAGATTCATTATGAGTTGACGGTTAAATCTTTAACTAGTCCACATGACGGCTACCTGCTGTTCGAGGTGGAGAAAAAAGATATTTATATTGACCATAGAATGCCAGATCTGATGATCGATCAGCTAAATGCCGCTTGTGGTAGGGTAATTTATCCATTGAATGTGCTGACTGATATGAATGGCGTTTTTAAAGGTATTCATAATATTAAAGTTATACTGGGAAGGTGGTCTGCGCTTAAGCCGGATTTGTTAAGGTACTATACTGGCGATAAGGCAGAACAGATAATCAGGAGTATGGACAGCGCGCTGAACAATAGTCGACATTTCCTCCAATCACTGGTAAGGGACCAGTTTATGTCCCTCTACTTTGCAGATGTACTTGCTGTACACCGTAAAATTGGAGTCGACCAGTTCGATATACCTTTCCCTGTAATGCCTTACCAGCAGCCGCTGCAATATAAAGTGAGACAGATTTTTGATGACAGTGTTACCGATAATGGTACAGTCAGTTTTATCAGACAGGGAATCTGCGTTGACGGTCGCGGTGCAGAAGATATTGCCGCCGGTCGACCTGTATCCCTATCAGCTGAACTGATGAATATCCATACCCCGCTAACAGGCACATTGCACCTCAAGTATTCCATCTATAAAATTGATGGTACAATTAACTCCATTACCGGCAATGTGAATGTAGATTTTGGTGACAGGCTGAGGCAGCTCAATCTTCAGATTTACCATTTGCGGGAGAAAGACCTTAGCAATGAGTTGCTTGTGCCGGCGGTAGAAAATAAAAGTGAGGAACAGATAATCGAGAAAAAGCGCAGTGGTTTTTTCTCTTTTTTTAATTGATAATTATGAGTGAGAAACATCTGGTATGCCAGGGTGGGATCTGCATGTGTAAATACGGCACCACGCCTGATAAATTTAAAGTTATTTCGCAGAAAAAGCATTTTATTAATGATGAGCAGGGTAGTGAAAAACTATTGGGCAACACCAAAGATATAGGTCAGCCTTTTGATGCCAAAACTTTTGGCAGCTGTAAAAAGATGAACAATAATCCCTGCAAACCTGCTATTACCAAATGGACGAAATTTTATGAGAATGTGGTACTTGATAATGGCGGGAAGCTGCTATTGGAAGATAGCAAGGCGATCTGTTCCGTGGCGGGCGACCCCTGTGTTGAATTTACCTTTCACGGGCAAACAGCAGCAGTATCGAGTAAAAGTGCCGATAAAGCCGATCCTGATGTTTCATCCAATCTAAATCCGTTGATTAATGTGGGCAGAATGGATGATGAGTATTTAAATTTTATGCTTGAAGAAGCAGAATAAAAGATATTAAGATGCGTAAAATTAAGGAGGTAAAAGTAACCATTAATTCGGGCAAGGGCGCTGTAAATGCCAGTAACCACCTGGTTGTTCTCGAGGAAGCAGGGATGTTTACGGTCGAGGTAACTGAGGAAGATGTATATGACCCCAATGAAATCATTATAACTGCAAAAGCCAGACCTAAAAAAAAAGGTGTTAAACCTGCTGAGCCAGTAGTGCCTAGGGAGTCGCCGGTAGCAGATACAGATTGGGTGTGGGTAACCATGAACAACAGGAATCTGGAAGGAAGGAGTAAAAACATAGGTCTTACGGGAAATAAACTCAGCCTGCGTTTTCCTAAAGTGCTTGAAGGTGGTGGTCTTGCCTGGCTGGAGCCATTTATGCCCGGAGATCAGCCGACCAACAAAATGCCGAATGGTTATTATATCTCCGCAAAAGGTGAGGCGAAAATTCTGGATATGGTTTGGCGCGAGTATAGCGAAACCTACGATGGCAAGATCATCAACGGGAGTGTAAAGAAATTTAATGATAGCGTACAGCTCCATGTATATACTCAGGGTTTATTTGGCCATGATATTAATGTGGGGCTGACGGACAATGGGCTGATCAAAGATGACGCACTAAATGTATATAACCGTGGTGAACAAATGCTTTCCACCTTTTTTGCCGCAGAAGTAAGAGTTTACAAACTGCTGGACGATGAGCGTGGCCTGAACAAGGTGCAGGACACGATGACCAACCAGACCAATAATGCTTCCGGTAATAAACAAAGCGAATACTTTGTGCAGAAAGCTGTATTTGATGTCTACATAGATCCGGTATGGAAAAGCAAAGTTGGAAAATCATTGGAGATCTATGCGAAAGTAAGAATCCCTGGCAATGCGGTGGAAACCATCAATAAGAAAGTTTATATAGAAGTAGAAGGGCAGTCCGTTAAAAATTCGGCCTTGAGTATGACGGGAAATACTCCTGTTCTGGTAGATGATGTGCCTACTGAAGTAAATGCCTTTTTACCCTGTAAATATACTGCTGTGGTCCTCCGTGTTCCCGAAAAGGATGAAACTACCGGGAAAGATATGGAGAAAGCAATTTTCCTTTACAAACAGGATGTGACCAGTTTGCGTACATTGCGACATTTTGAAGTGGTGACGGGCGAAACCCAGGGACTTAAAAAGATTACCCTGCAGCTGAGTGACCTTTCTACGTTAGAGAGTGACTGCTCCAGACCGGCAGGCCAGAAGCATAAGGGAAATGTACTGAAGCTGCTTAGCTTTCCTGAAGCGCGGGGAGATGCGAAAAATATAAAGAAAGCTGAAAAAGAAGTAAAAAGCCCCTGGGAGAACACGACTAAAGGAGGCTTTAGTATTTTTGGTGCCGGTAGCAGTGTTACAAAAGTATGGGGAGCAGATACCGTACTGGAAGTGCTGAGCCATACAGATGCCGAGATTAGTTTCAATTCCAGATTTATCTACGACAGATCACCTATCCTGCTCACTAATATAGAAATGCCATGGATTTTGAGGTACTTCTGGATGTCTAACCGTGTGGCAGGTAAACCTTATATTATTGCCGCAAGCACTTGTCGCCATGACCAGCAGATCAAGATTTATCCTTATCCGGATGTAGTTTGGGAACTTGCACTGGAATTCAAAAATACCAAGGTCAAAAGAACTTTGGTGACTTCTGCAACTTACAACCAGTCGGCTGCAGATAAGAAGAAAAAGTTTAAGAGTATTGGCGACAGGGAGTTAACCCTTGCGCTTCATGCCAAATGGGATGGTGGCGAAAAGGTAGATCTTACTGAGAAAGTGTGGGAAAGCATCGAAACTAAATTTGAGAAGCTGATTGCTGTAGTAGATATTGTCAAAAGTATTCTCTCTGGTTCCAGGAATGGTCAGGATCCAAATGCTGCACAGCCTACAGCCTCACAACGCCGTAAAATGGATGAGCTAAAACGGCGATTTGAAGCCGACAAGCTGAAAAATGAGCGTAATGATCTTGAAGCAGAAAGACAGGAACGATATTATCAGGATAAGCTGAGGACCCTATGGGATAAAGATAAAAATAGTCCTGAATATCGGAAGGCAGCAAAAGACGTGGCCAATCTTCAGCGTCGCACCCACAAGAAATTCCCTAAGCTAAAAAGAGATGTCATAGGAATGGAAGTTGAATGGCCCAGCATCAATGTTGCAGTGGGCTGGAGCAGGGTGAATACCAGTTCCCAACAGGTTGATGCAGTGAGAAATCAGACAGGTATTTTGCTTACCGGGAGTATTGAGGCCAAGCCGCTGATCTCGGTATCCGTATTTCTGGACTTTCTGGCATTGGTGCAGCGTGCACATCCTATTGCGCTGGCTGTGGTGGCTATAGTTGATGTAGCGCTTAGTGCACTTAGTGAAGATAATGCCATTACCTGTGAACTTCGTGCTACCGGCAGTGTAGGCGGAAAACTGGAAGGCTTTTTAAATACCCTTACCGGCGAGAATTCGTTGAGTCCTAAAGACAGGAAAGCCAATAATAAGCCTGGAATTAGCTTTACCGGCGACCTGGAGCTGAGTTTGCTCATTCAGATCAATATACAAGTGGAGCAGGATTATCTATTTGTGAAGGTGCAGGGAGGGGTAGATGCAAGTATGAAAGCGTCCGCAAAAGTATCTGCAAGAGCAGTTGTAGATTCTGACGAAAAAGGTTTTTATACCAAATTTTACAGTACATTCGAAGGACTTGAAATTGTAGGAAAGGCAAAAATACAAGGAAGTATATCAGGTAAGATTCCAAAACGTCAGCCCGAACCCGGCGCCGCTGCATCTACAGCAGTACAGCCCAAGGATGCCAGTCTTGCCAAAGGTGAAATAGAACAAGGTATTAAATGGCAGGCTATTGATAAACAGGACGAAGTAGAATTAGGTACAATCCACTTTTATCCGGATTAACCACAACACTATAAAATGAAGAGAATATTCGTTTATTTACTATTAGGCAGCTCATTACTGTCATGTGCACAAAACAATAAAAAGATGAACAACCCATCCATACCAGATTTATATAAAGAAGTACAGTTCAAAGACCAGAACACAAATTACAGAGCCAACATCCAGGTAGGTGCATGCAATTTCTCCTTACTCATTAACGATGTACCTGTAGTGCAGTACCTCGAGGAATCAAGCGGTACCTTCAATACCACTTCGCCCATCAATAACGTTATCCTGAAATCCGGTAAACAGACCTATAAACTTATTTTATATCCTGGATACAAGGACGGAAAGCCTGCAACAGCGCTGTCTGAAGAAGTATTGGTAGATATCAATATCGAAGGTTTCAAGTACAGAGGATATGCTGTGGAAAAGGTAGTTCCCCCTGTTTCACTCGTTAATATTTCTGCTAAACAGCAGAACTTCAAACAGGCCGGCCAACCTGTCGCCATATTTGAAGGCGTGTTTGACATTCAAGTACCTTATGAAATTACCGGCTGGTCCGAAAGTCTGGATTTGCGAAAGGAAGATCCTGATGCATTACTAAAAGAGATACTTGCGGCTTATAAAGAATTTGGGGATATTGTTACTGCTAAAGATTCCCTGCGCCTTAGCAACCTGGTTTATCAGAAAGAAAAAGATTACGCACAAGCCTTATTCTTAGATCAGGAGGGTACTAAAAAGCAGTGGGACACCTATAGCACTGTTTTGCATGTGAAGAAGCTCGAAATGGAACCGATAGAAAACTACAAGCTGAAGTTTTACGGTAACGGTCGCCTGGTTACTTTAGAGCGCATCGATTATCCTTATGCCGGGCAGCCCGCATTGCGTGCAGATGTAACCGATGCACAAGGTGAGGAATACACAGAATACTATTTTTACTATCTCCATAAAAAGGCAGGCAGTACCAAACTTGAACTGATTCATTAGTAACATCCTCACGCCATTCCCTTGAAAAAGTACTTTTTGTTGCTGTTATTCCTTGTTTCCTTATCTAGTACAAGTTATGCAGATTCAGTTTTAGACAGTATCCTGAACCCTAAAACACGGGATAATAGTTATGTAAGCGATGCCGGTGCGCTCCTTCAACCGGAAACCATTCGCAAGGCGGACAGTCTATTGGAACAGCTTAACTTTGAAAAAAAAGCCCAGGTAGCAGTAGTGCTGGTGAGTTCGGTTGGTCGTGCAGTGCCTAAAGATATTGCCACTCAGTTGTTCAGGAAATGGGGATTGGGTGATCAGTCCACTAACAATGGGCTATTAATCCTGCTGGTAAAAGACCAGCGGCGGATAGAGTTTGAAGTAGGCTACGGTCTGGAAGGTGTTTTACCCGATATCATTACCCAGCGGATACAGCAGGAAGTTATGGTTCCCGAACTGAAAGCAGGGAATTATGATGCTGCCGTTCTTGAAGGACTGGCGCGTATTGCTGCTACATTTAACGAATATGATCAGCAAGTGGCAACGGCCGGTGCTGACCGCGGTAGTACGGAGACTTCAGATCAACAAGATCCACGCCTTATTTTTGTGATCCTGTTATTGGTAGTTTACCTGATTGCCGTTTCTTTTTACGCTGCTTACACACCAAAAAAGGGAATGTTTAAACAGTCGCCCTTATTATTACGTTTATTCATGATTTTCGGACCAATGTTGCTGGTTATCTTACTCGCTTCACTTAGCCCGCTAAAAATCAATTATGTAGCTGTACTATTGCTCATATACTTTTGCTGGGCAATTTATTTTAGCTATACCATTCCTTCGCGCCAGCGAAAAAGTGTAAGAAAAACTTCCGTTGCGGACAGAGCTATGAGGTATCGGACTCTCCATGATGCGACAGCAGATGACCTTATGTATGTGCTGTTATTTCCGTTTCCTGTACTACTATTGCACTATTTATTTGTCTGTAAACAATTAAGAGCCATCCGTTATGCGCCATATATAGCAGATCAATGCAAAGGAGTGATGCAGCTCGTAAAAAAAGACAGGAATGTTTTATTATCTGAAACGGAACAGCTGGAAGAAAAATTGGGCGGCTTGACTTATGACATTTGGCAATGCGATCACAATGATTTTATCGTGAAGCTACCCTATACTCAAGGCGGTGATAAGGTATGTATTTGCAAGAAGTGTAAAAACTATACTGCCGTTCGTGTGAAACGAACTGTGGAACTGAAAGCAAGCACCCGTAATGCAGGTTATGGATATAATGATTATGTCTGTCGTAGTTGTGCTGCAGCGTTTAGTGCAGATTTTACGCTTGCAAAAAAGCTTTCCGGCACTTTTACTACGAATAACGGGGGCAATTCGAGGAGCAGTTCCAGCAGCAGTTCTTCCGGGTCTGGAAGCTCATCCTCTGGCGGTAGCTGGGGAGGTGGCAGTTCCGGCGGTGGAGGTTCGGGGAGTAACTGGTAAGATATCTTGAATGTGTTGAATTAAATTAAGCTGCTCATGAAAACGCTGTATTAGAACCGGATTAAAAAGCTATGCTGACTAAATTAATAAATTTGTCAGGAAAATTAAATTATGTTTATTTTTTTTTATAATATATGCTGTTATTGCCTTATTTTGCAATTCAATCAAATATATATTAAAGCAGATCGTAAGATTAGACAAAAATTTATAATTATTAACTCATCAGCCTCGAACCAAAATTATGATACAAAGAAACATCACTAAAGATATTTTATTAGGAGTAGCAACAGGAGACGCACTGGGAGTGCCTGTTGAATTCTTGTCCAGGGATATTCTAGCAGGAAACCCGGTTTCGGGGATGCTGGAGTATGGCTCTCATGATGTACCTAAAGGAACTTTTTCTGACGATTCTTCTTTAACCTTCTGTTTAGCAGAAGCACTAACTAAACCCTTTCAGTTGATGAATGTGGCCGATAATTTTGTACGCTGGTTAAATGATAATTATTGGACACATGGTGGCCGGCTCTTTGATGTGGGAATTGCCACACAAAAAGCAATCAGAAATTTGTCGAATGGCGTGCATCCGGAATTAGCGGGCGGGAATGGGGAAGATGATAATGGTAATGGCTCGCTGATGAGAATTCTTCCTTTGGCTATCTTTCTGAAAGATAAACCTGTTGAAGAACGATACAGAATAGTGCAGCAGGTTTCATCATTAACACACAGGCACATCCGCTCTATCATTTCCTGTTTTTATTATGTGGAATTTGCGCTGGGCCTGATTGATGGGGTGGAAATCTTCACTATTTATGATAACCTTAAACAATCCGTTTTCAGATTCCTTGCCTCTATCAATGTAGAGCAGCGGGAAATTGAGCATCTTGACCGTTTATTAAAAGGGGATATTTATACACTCACTAAAAAAGAGATTTATAGCAGTGGTTATGTGATCCATACGCTGGAAGCAAGTATATGGTGTCTTTTAACTACAGGTACTTATGCAGACGCTGTGCTGAAGGCAGTGAACCTGGGTTTAGATACAGATACTACTGCTGCTGTTACGGGAGGATTGGCCGGGCTGCATTATGGCTATCAAAGTATACCAGAAGAATGGCTAAATGATCTGGCAAGAGTTAAGGATATTGAAGATCTGGCAGATCGTGTGCAGAATTTTCAGATCCCTTCTTTATCTCTTTCTGACGTTTAGTATTAGATAATCATCATTCATTTGTTTTTTATTGAAAGCAAATGAATGATGATTATTACGCTGTCCCTTAGGGATTTTATTTCAGACGAACTAGTTTTCAGACAAAATTTTTATCCGATTAGCAGCATGTTGATTTCCCGGATTTAGCGATAAAGACTTTTTATAATTCAGAAGGGCATTTTTGTTGTCGCCATCTAATTCCAGCATTTCTCCCAAACTGTCATATGTGTTGGCACTTTTTGGAAACAGCTTTGTATTTAGCGTAAAAATTGATAAAGCTTCCTTCGGTTTTTTCTGGCTGAGCAGCAGATATCCCCAGTCATTTAGTTCGTCTTCATCAAATTTCAATGCAGTTTCTTTCTTTAATAAACTCGCTGCAACCCGATCAGCATTTGTAAATCCCTGTTTCAATAGCTCGGTTCGTAACTTTATGATGGCAGGTGGTAAACCAAAGCCATTAGCGATGCGCATATCTGGAATATAATAGCCAGCTATTTCATCAATAAACTGTTCAGGATTGGAGCCCATTAAATTAGTAAGTACAATGATAGAAAGATCATCTTTCAAATAGACGAATAATGCTGACCTGCCGCCACCAACAGGGCCAACAGCCGGGTGATCTTTACGTGTTACTGTAGGCCATCCTAACGCATAGCCATTATTAAGCTTGTTGAAACCACTAATTTTGCCGTTATTTAAGACAGCAGGCGTCCACATGCTTTCAATACTAGCTTTGTTTTTTAACAGCTTTCCAGACTTTAAAGCAATGATCCAGTTGGCCATATCCGTAGAAGTAGATAAAATGCCCGCTGCTGTTCTAAAAAAAACAGGGAACTGCATGTAGCCGATACCAGGAACCTCATTTTTAATAAAACGGTTTCCCACCTGTCTGTTCATGGTATAAGCACCAGCATAATCAGGAATTACGTCATAAGAATCACCAAAGCGCGTTAACTTCATTCCTGCAATTTTAAATTGTCTGTTTTCTATGAATTGAGTAAAATGCATACCACTTAATTTGGTGATGATTTGTCCCAGTAAAACATAGCCCGTTTGATTATAACGGAATTTATCGCCTGCCATAAATTCGATCGGCAACTTTTTTACTTCGTCCATTGCCAGGTGCTCGTCCCCATGCCCCATTACTTGCTCTTCTGCATCTAAAATATCCGGCAGACCGGACGTATGCGTTAAGACCTGTTGTAGCGTGATCTTTTGCCAGGCTGCCGGCAAGCTATCCAAATAAAGAGACAAAGGATCTGTAATTTTCAGCTTGCCCTCTTCGGCTAATTGCATCATAGCTACACCTACAAATGCTTTGGTAATTGAATTTACTGAAAATATGCTTTCAGGTTTTGCTATGATATTATTTTCAAGATTAGCAATTCCGTAGGTAGTATTTTTAATGATCTTTCCCTCGCGGACGACTGCTACCTGCAACGCTGGGATATGTCTTTCCTGCATTTTTTGCTTTACAAATACATCTAGATTTTCAGCAATGTTTAATTGCTGCGCAATACCAGCGACTGGGATAGCGCCAGAAAGTAATAAAGCGAAAACTGTTATTTTTAGGTTCATTTGTTTTAATGTTATATGATAATGACGCTGCTGATGGAAATAGGTTACAGATAAATGTAAAATTTGGTTAATCTTTCTTTTTATTTGTTAGTTATGTCTCGCTTCGGCAACAAACATAAGGTACAAAATGGCGAAATTTATCGCCTGATGACAAAAGAAGTACATATGACGTGATATGGCGTGTATATGGCACTTTGAACAGTGGAAGAGAATAAGTATCAGGTTTGGGCGCGATCGTGTCAACGTTTGGATAACTCCACCCCAAGAGCACGTTAATTCCCTATGAAATGCACCCCTTTTTCAACTAGTAAATTTGTGGTGGACTATGGGTGGAGTAAGGGTGGAGTTAGCGTGCTGTCATCCAAACGTTGATATAACTTTGTTAGCACTCAGGCCTTGTTCAGTGCTTAAATATCTGGAATTTTCCGCAGTAATAGCAATCGGGAATTTCAACCATTAACGCATAGTAATACAAGTAGGAATAGCCATTACTAATTTTAAGGGAAATGCTGAAAAAGCGTACGTATTTCAGTAAATAGTTTAAACACAGCCAGGAATTTCTTGTTTTTGCTTAAGATTAGTGATTGTCAATACTTATATGCTAAATTTATAAATATGGCTTTCAAAGCAAAATTAAATTTTTCTTCATATTTAGTGATGAGCACATCTGTCGCTTGTATAGTTCTCCTGTTACTATTTGGCTGCAGGCCTAAAAAAAACAATGGCGAATTACTTACCACAGATTCCGTTGGCAACAAACAATTTGAATCTTCTCCTCCAGAATCATTTATTCTTGAACTTAAATCAGCCGCAACAACTATCGTAACTATGCAGCTTACAAAAGTGGAGACTATTAGGGGCACTACAAAAATTTTTTCTGGCAGGGTTTTAAAAAGCTATAAAGGCGGCCTGGCAGATGGTAGCTTATTACAATATGCAGGAATGTCTGAAAAGATTTATCAGATAAATCCTATAGATACCTTGGTTGTATTTTTGACACGTCATCAAAAAGCCCTGTTACATGTAGATAGAAATACTGTTTATTATAGTACGGTTGAAGATAACGCCATGATTAGACCCTACCTAAAATTGGACAGTTTATTACGATAAGTTGGAATAAATATTTTGCATTAAAATTGGTAAAAAAACAAGCGTTACTGTAGGCTTTTTAAGGTGAAGAGATGCTCCCGACATTTTTGACCTGTATGTTAAAGTAAATTAGGAAACAATAAATTAGATATACAATGAACCGAAAACTTCTTTTCTCTTTAATGGGACTTTTAATTATGATTGGTGCTGTTGCTAGTATATTTTCTGATAATGATCAGGAAAAGTTGCTAAAAATCGACGTACCGATGATTGTATTGGGTAGTTATTTCATGGGCAGTTTTCTGGTTTCATATATATTTGACAGAATTGTAATTAGTGCACGTGAAAAAGGTTTACATACGGTGAATCCTTACCAGCTATTGATCCGGATAAATCCATATATCAATTGGTTTGTTTTTGGCTTTTTTGGTTTCATCTGTACAATTACTATTTTGCTGCTGTTGTTCGTTGCCTAATGTGGCAATAATTACTGTTGTTTACTGGTTGTTCTTGCCGTGTGACAAATGGGCCATATTTCGCTAGAAGTTAAATTGCACAAACTTTTTCAGGTAACGTCTCTTTTAGGATATTGGTAAGATAGTAACCAAATAGAGCAATTATATGATATTGAAAAACATCTACAGGATGGTGCGGGATTCAGGTGAATTTCCTGCACGTATCCGGGCGCGGCATAAAATATTCTGGTCGGATCCACTTGCTGAGGAAATCAGGAATGATAAAATGAATGAAAGCCATCCCTTAGAAAAGTGGATGGATGTACCTCACTGGCAAAGAAAACTGTCAAACAAATTCAATGCGAGAGAATTTGCGAAGATGCAGGGCTGCCAGGTGCCGGATCTTTACTGGAAAGGCAGGGATATTGATTCGATTGACTTTTCCTCTTTACCTGCACACTATGTGATCCGGCCTACCATTGGCCATTCTGCTAATCTTGTTTATCTAATGAAAAATGGCTTAAACCTTTTTGATAACAAGACATATACACCTGAACAGATTAAACAGGATTTAAAGAAAGCGATTGTTAATGTTTCACATTTGGAATTTCTATTTGAAGAATTTGTACAAACAGAAGCAGGGGAATATAGAATTCCTAATGATTACAAATTTTGGTGCTTTCGCGGTGTCATCGCATCTGTAGCAGTCATCGATAGAGTAAGTCCCAAACTTGGATACAGTCATTTTTATGATGAAAACTGGCAAAAGATGAAGAAGATACATTTCAAATACCCGGGTAAGGAAGAACTTCAGCCTCCTTCATGTTTTAATGAGATGCTTATGCATGCGAAGAAGTTAAGTACAGCTTATGGTATTTTTGTGCGGCTTGATTTTTTTGCCACAAATAAAGGTCCCGTATTTGGTGAATTTACACCTACCCCTGCGATGGGAAAAAGTTTTACTCCATATGGTAAAAAGCTGTTACTTAATTATTGGGATAAATATTGTCCGGGATTGGTGTAACCCTCAGAGCTCTTTATTGCAGTCCTCATGAGCATAATCGAAATTGGCCTGTAAATGAGGCAAAATCACTGTTTTTAATTGCGTAAACGCATATTTCTATTTCTTTAAAAATTATATGTTGAAAACTATTTGAAATTAAATTGCTAGTCTATTGATAATAGACTTATATTAGTTGAGTGAAGTACAAAATACATATAAATATAAATAAGATATAGCATCTAAATTGCATTTGGATAATTTTCAAGAGTCTTCGTTGTAAAAACTACCACTTTTTATCGACGCGAAGGACAATAGGAGAGAACCCGAATCTGTAATTGCGTATATTGCGCAATATGGAAACGGGTTCCTATTGGACGCTGCGTCAAGGTTCTAGTGGTAGTACCCTACAACAGTGAAAGATAGGACCCGTTCCATTTTTTCTTTAAAGACTCGTTAAATCATTTTAATTATGAAAACGAGCGCATACCCGTCACTCTTCCTTCTTCTAAAATGTACCAATAGTGGTGCTGATGAGGTATGTATTCAAATTCCTCAAAAGCCTTTACCTGAATATTATCAGAAAATAGTTAAACCACCAGATTAACACCCTCGTCATCAAGATTTTTTTGAACAAACGATAAAAATCGCGATGGCCGCGCTTTGTTAAAAATTTACTAATCAACTAACAATAATTCAATGAAAAAAATAACGATGTTAATCGTAATGGCCACGCTTTGCCTTTTTTTTAAAGGAAGTGCCCAATCCCGCAACCATCAAACCACCACGAGTGCCAGTTTAGCTAGTTATAAAGCTAAGCTGGTTATTTTAGACTTTTGGGCAACATCATGCAGTGCCTGTATCCAGGCATTCCCCAAGCTGGAACTTTTACAAAAGGAATTTGCAGGACAGGTTCAATTTGTAAAGATCACTTCGGAGAAGAAAGAAAAAGCGATTCCCTTTCTGGAAAAAATGTATAAGGAGCATCCTTCACTGATTCCTGTGATAACTGATGATACGATTTACAGGAAAAAGTATCCGCACATCTACATTCCTCATTATGTGTGGCTGAATGAGAACGGAGATTTATTGGCTACAACCAACGGGGATGAAGTAACAAAGGAACATATCAAAGGGATGCTAACCACTGGAAATTTGAGTCTAGATCAAAAGGTGGACCTTGTGCCAAATAAACCTCTTTTTCTGGATACTATATTGCTTAAAAATCATGATCTAAACCATTATTCCTTACTTTTTAAAGGGACTTATGCAGGTTTAGGATCCGGATCAAATATATTAAGGAATAAAGAAGGCAAACAAACAGGTTTCACACTGAGCAATACACCCTTGGGAGATATGTATAGTTTTATAGCTTCCAAGCTTTTTAGCTTTGATGACGACCTATTTACGAGTAAGAAGCGGATCATTTTGGTTAAAGATCCGCTGCCACTCTTCTATCAGAAACAGCTCTCTTCCCCTTCAGATTACTTTACTTATATCACATACAACAGTAGTATCTCTGATAAGGTGCTGTACCACAATGCACTGGAAGATCTGAATAGGTATTCTGATTATTCGGCAACTATTGAAAAAAGGCTGTTAAAATGTTTAATACTTACTGCATCGGCTAAAGTTGATCCAGAGATTCAGGAAACAAAATCAGGTGTAGATATCCTACTCGTTCGGCTTGATGCTTTTCCTTTTATTGATCTGCCTGTAATTAACGAATCTGGATACAGCGTAAAATACACCTTCAGGCTGAAAAAACATAAAGATATAGCTTCTCTGCAGGAAGAATTGAAATCGTATGGACTTATGCTGATTGAAGGGGAAAGGGAGCTGAATACTTTAGTCATCCGTGATAAATAAATCAAAAATATTTAAATATAAACGTCTCAAAAAATCAAGATGAACGCGATCAAGTACTTAATATTTAATACAGCACTTTTACTATGTGTGCTTAATGCCGTTGGGCAAGAATATAGATTAACAGGCAGGGTTTTTTCTGCGGCCGATCAAAAACCTTTAAATGAGGTATCTATTGAAGGTGTAGGTGTTTCGGTCAAAGCTAAGCCTAACAGCGAAGGATTCTTTATTATCTATACCAAAAAACCTAAATATATACTTCAGTTTTCCAACGTAGGATATATAACAAAACAAGTTGAAGTAAATGCTTCCTTGCCCGGAGAGGTTAGGGTTTTGATGGAAACAGATCATAAACAATTGGAGGAGGTGAGTATTGTTTCGTCAGGTTATCAAAAGCTTCCAAAGGAGCGGGCGACAGGTGCATTCAGCTTTGTGGGAAAGAAAAGATTTAATGAACAGGTAGGAACTACTGTATTAAGCAGGCTTGAAGGGGTGGCAAATGGGGTATTTGTAAATAGAATGAGCACTAGTAACGGAGAATTAATGGTGAGGGGATTGAGTACCATTCGGGGACCTAAAGGGCCATTAATTGTGGTTGACAATTTCCCTTACGATGGAAACCTCGACAACCTTAATCCAAATGATATCGAAAACATAACTGTATTAAAGGATGCTGCGGCCACTTCGATATGGGGAGCGAGAGCTGGCAATGGAGTAATTGTTATTACTACTAAAAGAGGCAATTTCAATGAGGCAATGACAATTGATTTTAATATGAATACCACAATAATTTCCAAGCCTGACCTGGGATATTTGCGTCAAATCTCTTCAGCAGACTATATAGGTGTAGAGGAATTTCTGTACAGCAAAGGAAAATACACTGCTGAACTTAACTCAATAAATAAAGCCGGGCAAACCCCTATTGTAGAGTTGCTATATAAAAAAGATAAAGGTGGTTTGTCAGATCAGGATTACAATGCATTTAAGTCTGCATTTAGTAAGGTAGATATCCGTGATGAATACAGTAAATATATGTACAGCAATGGTTTGAACCAACAATACGCTTTGAATATCAGGGGAGGATCAAATTTATATGCATGGAATTTGTCTTCTGGTTATGACCGCAATTCTTCGGTTTTATCGGACAAATTTAATCGATTTAATTTTCGTTTTCAGAATACTTACAGGCCTGTTAAAAACCTTGAGTTAACTGCAGGTGCGGCTTATACACAAAGTACAAGTCTAACCGGTAAACCTGGCTATGGTAGTATTTCGGCTAGATTTGATTTGTATCCCTATGCGAGGTTTGCGGACGATCAGGGAAATCCATTACCAGTTGTTAAAGCGTACAGGATGGACTACGTAAGCGATTCAGGAAACGGACGACTCCTTCCATGGCAATATTATCCGTTAAATGATTATACGCACACGGAAAATAGACAATCACTGACAGATATGGTGATGAATGTAGGGGTCAATTATAAACTATTTAAAGGTTTTACAGCAGATTTTAAATATCAGTATGAAAAGCAGCTGATTGACGGTAGTAATTTGAGGGATGAGGAAAGTTTTTATGCTAGAAATCTTGTGAATACATTTACACAGCTATCGCCGGATGGGGCTATAAAATATATTGTTCCTAGAGGGGGAATTCTGGATCTTTCCAATTCATTTCTGCAATCAAATAATTTAAGGGGCCAGTTGAACTATACGAATGCCTGGGGAAGACATGAATTGAATGTTATTGCTGGGGCCGAACGTCGGGACGCAAAGAGTACATCGGGTCAGAATAGGATATATGGATACAATAAAGACATTCTTACTTATGGTAACGTTGATTACTTAACCCGATACCCGTCGATTGTAAATGGAAGTTTAAATTATTTAGAAGATATGCGATCGATTGATGAAAACAACAATCGTTTTGTTTCTATCTATGGCAATGGTTCCTATACTTTTGATAATAAATATACGCTGTCATTGAGTGCCAGAAGGGACGCATCAAATCTATTTGGACTAAATACGAATGATCAATGGAATCCATTCTGGTCTGCTGGAGGCTCCTGGGATATTAGCAAAGAAAGGTTTTATAACATTGATTTCTTGTCTCACTTGAGGATGAGGGCTACTTACGGGTTTAGTGGTAACATTAATTCGGCAATGACTGCAGTTACAACGATTAATTATTTAGGTATATCACAGGAAACACCAGCTCCGTTTGCCGCTTTTAATAATTATTATAATCCTGAGCTCAAATGGGAGCGTTTGGGTACCATGAACCTTGGTGTAGATTTCACTCTTAAAAATAACAGGCTAACAGGCAGCTTCGAAATATATACTAAGAAAGGTACAGATCTTTATGGTAATGCTGAGTTAGATTATACTGGCGGAGTGGGATCATCCATTGTGAAAAATGTGGCGAAAACTAGTGGCAGGGGTGTTGACATTGAATTGAATAGTGTCAACTTACATGTTGATGAATGGAAGTGGACGAGTAATTTAAATGCGAGTTATTTTAAGGATAAGATGCTTGAATATTACTCAGCAGGCCAATCTGTTGCCGGAACTTTAGGGAATAATGGAGCCATAACAAGTGTTATAGGTAAGCCTGTGTTTTCTACATTTTCTTATAAATGGGCTGGGCTTGATCCATTAAATGGTGATCCAAGAGGTTATATCAATGGTGCAATAAGTTCTGACTATGCTAAACTAACGGGTAATACAATAACCTATGATGATTTGAATTTCCACGGCTCGGCTATTCCAACTTTTTATGGATCATTAGGGAACACATTATCTTATAAAGGATTTAGCTTGACTGCCCGCATTATATTTAAGATGGGCTATTATTTTAGGCAGTCCTCTATTAGATATAGTTCATTATACGCGAATGGAAAAGGTCACTCAGATTACGGCAATAGGTGGCAAATGCCAGGTGATGAATTGATAACTGATGTTCCGTCAAGAGTATATCCAAATATTACAACCCGGGATTCCTTTTATGCAGGATCCTCTGTTTTAGTGGCAAAGGGAGACCATGTTCGCCTTCAATACATTAATTTGGCTTATGGCTTCAATAGAGAAAGATTTAGGTTCCTTCCGTTTAGAAAAATGTCATTATATGCAAATGCAGCTAATTTAGGATTGATATGGACTGCAAATAATAAGCATATTGATCCGGATTATAGTAGCGCGAATGACATCAAGCCTTCTAGTACTTTTTCAATAGGGATAAATGCGAATATAAATTAAATATTAATCTTAAGAAAATTATATGAAATACCTAAATAAACTATTAGCTAGTGTATTGGTGGTCTCTTTAACAGTTGTTGCCACTGGTTGTGAAAAATTTCTAGCTGAAAAAACAAGTAAAAAATTGGTAGTGCCAGAACATTTAGAAGATCTACAGGCGCTGATGGATAATTACAATTATACCAACCTCACTGGGCCATCTGCAGGAGCCATTAGTTCTGACGACTATTATCTTACAGATCGAAAGTTTGATGCTTTAGTATCCGAAAATGACCGCAGAATGTATCTGTGGGAGGAGGATAATGTTTTTTCTACCACCGGATTCAATAATTGGACAGATATTTATAACTCTATTTATTATTCCAACACGGTACTCCTTGGACTCGAAAAAATTCCAAGAATTGCGGTGAATCAATCGGATTGGGATAATATAAAAGGTCAGGCACTTTTTTGCAGGGGAAATAATCTCCTTGATGGTGCTATGGTGTGGTGTCTGGCTTATGATGAAAGTTCTGCTAGCACGGATTTAGGATTGCCACTTAGATTGAATACTGACTTTAACGAAGTTTCTAGAAGATCAAATGTACGTCAAAC
>Ga0247813_10000775_pt1 | contig 26461 bp, 24 predicted proteins | sample UWRJL169409C1_FD_180719 | JGI IMG/M metagenome (GOLD analysis project Ga0247813, IMG submission 180719) | Plant litter microbial communities from Arlington Agricultural Research Station in Wisconsin, United States - UWRJ-L169-409C-1 | ecosystem: Environmental > Terrestrial > Plant litter >...
TCCTCCGCCGCCTGCTCGACCACCTCATGGGCATGCACCCAGATATGTTCGCGACGTACCCGGTCGATATGCAGATTGCGCGCCACCCGATAAAGCCACGTGCCCAGGCTGCTGCGCGCCGGATCATAGAGCTCGGCCCGGTTCCACAGTTTCAGCAGCACTTCCTGGGCCAGATCCTCGGCCACGCCATCGGGCGCCCCCAACCCACTCAGATAGCGGCACAGGCGCGGCATGAAGTGATCGTAGATGCGCATGAAGCACTCTCGATCGCGCGACGTGGCGACGCCGGCCATGTCGGCCGCCCAGGTTTTCAGCTCCGGGTTGGGTTGAGCGGGAACGGCAATCATCCGGGCAGCCTCGAACGGCGTCATCCTGGCGGTGGACGGGTCAGTGTCCATCGTAGGCGAGTTCCGGCAGATCGGGGACATGGGATTCATGGCCGTGTTTACGGACGGCCGCGCGGTTTGGATGCACTCCCCCCTGCGCGTCGTGCGGGCGCCAGGTGTGGGCGCTGTGGCTTCACGCGATCTCAAGGGCGTCTGGACAAGACTCGCTGCCAATCATCATCGCGGACCTCCCGGATTCATGCGCGGCTGGGCGGGGCTGAATGCTTGCCCGCCCGCATCAGCGACGATACTAGACGACCGGTCAGATGGAGCGTATCGTCAGGGCCATGAAGAAGCCCGCCCACGAAACGCGCCAGCACATTCTCGACGTCACCCGCGCGCTGATGACCCGCAAGGGGTATACGGCCGTGGGCCTGGCCGAGGTCGTCGCGGCTGCCGGGGTGCCGAAGGGCTCGTTCTACTATTACTTCAAATCCAAGGAGGAGTTCGGCCTGGCCCTGCTGGACGAATACTTCTCCGCATACTTGGCCACGGTCGATCGGTTGTTGACCGCAGAGGGCTCCGGCGCAGAGCGCTTGGTGGCGTACTTCCAGTACTGGAAAGATACGCAGGGCTCGGATTTCCCCGACGACAAGTGTCTGGTAGTCAAACTCGGCCCCGAGATGTGCGATCTGTCCGAGGATATGCGCACGGTACTCAGAAAGGGCACCGACACGATCATCCAACGCATCACCCGTTGCGCCGCACGCGGTCAGACCGACGGCTCGATCTCCCCGGCCATCCCCGCCCCGGAGCTGGCCGAATCGCTGTATCAACTCTGGCTGGGCGCCTCGCTGCTGGCCAAGCTCAACGACTCCACTGCCCCGTTCGACACCGCACTGGCCGCGTCACGCACCCTGCTGTCGTGACCTGGTTTTACCCGGTTACTAGACGACCGGTCACATATAAAGGCTCCTTTTCGATGATGGACACTGCGTCCCGTACCGACCTCTTCGCACCCACCCATATGGGTGCACTCCAACTGGCCAACCGTATCGTCATGGCGCCGATCACCCGCAGCCGCTACGGCGAAGACGGTGTTCCCAATGCGCTCCACGCCACGTATTACGCCCAGCGCGCCACCGCCGGGTTGATCGTCGCCGAGGCGACCAACATCTCGCCCCAAGGGCGCGGCTATGCCGCCACACCCGGTCTCTGGAGCGATGCGCAGGTAGCCGGCTGGAAACAGGTCACCGATGCGGTGCATGTCGCCGGCGGAAAGATCGTCAGCCAGCTCTGGCACGTCGGGCGCTTTTCCAGCGTGGCCCTGCAGCCCGATGGCCAGGCGCCCGTCGCCCCGTCGGCGATCAAGGCCGAGGGCGATACCTACACCGCCGATGGCTTCGTGCCTGTTTCGATGCCGCGGGCCTTGGAGACCGATGAAATTCCCGGGATCGTCGCCCAGTACGAACGGGCTGCCCGCAATGCGTTGCGCGCCGGCTTCGACGGTGTCGAAGTCCATTCGGCCAACAGCTATCTGCTGGATCAGTTCCTGCGCGATTCCACCAACCAGCGCACCGACCGCTATGGCGGGTCCATCGCCAACCGCGCCAGGCTGACGCTGGAGGTCACCGAAGCCGTCGTGAACATCTGGGGCGGCGATCGTGTTGGCATCCGCCTCTCACCGGTCACGCCAGATGCGGGCAACACCCCGCCGGACAGCACGGTCATGGCGACCTACGGCTACGTCATCGAGCAATTGAATCGCTTCAACCTGGCCTATCTGCATTTTGTCGAGGGCGCGACCGCAACCTCGCGCAGCGTTCCCGAGGGCGTCGACCTGGATGCCTTGAGTGCCACGTTCAACGGCGCCTTCATCGGCAACAACAACTACGACCTGGAGATGGCCATCTCGCGTCGTGCCGAGGGCCGCATCGATGCGGTCGCGTTCGGTCGGCTGTTCATCTCGAACCCGGACCTCGTCGAACGCCTTCGCCGCGGTACGCAGCTGACCATCGCACCGCGTGAGTCCTATTACGGCGGTGGCGCCAAGGGCTACACCGACTGGCCCACCGCAACCGAATGATGCTGCGCCCCCTCCCCCACGCTACATCCCAACCCCCAGAGGATTCACCATGAGCAACCCGACCTACGTGCAGGACTACAACGCCATCGTCGACGTACTGAACCAGTACAACGAAGGTGGCAAACAGGCAAAGAGCAGCATCATGAAGCCCGCCTTCAGCGAGCACGCCACGATCTTCGGTGTTGATGCAGACAATGCACTCGTCGGCGGCCCCATCCAGGGTCTGTTCGACACCATCGACACGGCATTTCGTCCATCGCCTGAGGCGCGTGCCGCGATCGCGCACATCGACATCGTCGGCACGGCGGCCAATGCCCGTGTCGATACCGACGACATCTCCGGCTTCCGCTTCACGGATTTCTTCAATCTGCTGAAAGTGGACGGTCGCTGGACGGTCGTCAGCAAGATCTACCACACACATACCAGCGCCTGACTCTGGCAGCGACACGGTGCAGGCCTCCGCGAGGGCCTGCACACCCAGCACGCGACACGGTCTTAACCGACGCTCCTTATGCTGACGATCCCCGGCCGGTCACAGGCCGCGATCACTGAAAGGAGTTGTGATGAAGAAGCTGTGTGCTGCGATGTTCGCAGGCTGCCTGCTCGCCGCCAGCCCGGTGGCGTTTGCCGAAGTGGCCAACCTTACCAACAGTGCCGACGGTGCCAATCGCGATGCAGGTATCGCGGCGGTGAAGAAGAAACTGCAGGATGCCTGCACCGACCGCAAAGGCACGCCGGATATGGACTCGTTCGAAGTGGTCTTCGAGAAGACCAGCGAGAACCCGAATGTGCCCAAGCCGTACTACGTCGACGGCAAGCTGAAGTGCGACCTGCCCGGCTGATCTGCCCCGGGCGTCCGCACATGCGCCAGTCCCCTGCCCTGGGCCGCTACCGGTGCGCTGGCTGCTGATATAGTGCGGCAAGCACGATGGGCACGGTGCCCGTCCACGAATCGCAGGGAGTGTGTCATGGGTCTTCGTCAGGCAGTGGCAGGGGCAGTCGGTGGTGTTCTGGCCGACCAGTGGAAGGATTTCTACACCGTGCCGACGGGCCTGCCCTCCACGGCAGCGCTGTTTGCGGCGGTGCCGCGCGGCACCAATGCCGGTCGTGGCTCCAACACCAGCGCCTCCTCCAACATCATCACCAACGGCTCGAAGATCGTCGTGCCCGAAGGCTACGGCCTGCTGCTGTTCCAGGACGGCGCCATCACCGGCTTCGTGGCCGAACCGGGCGGCTATGAATGGCGCTCGGACGATACCAATTCGCAGTCGATCTTCGCCGGCGACGGTTTCGTCAGCCCGTTGATCAAGCAGAGCTGGGAACGCTTCAAGTTCGGCGGCCAGCCAGGTTCGCAGCAGGCGGCCTTCTTCGTCTCGCTGAAGGAACTGCCGGACAACCGTTTCGGCACGCAGTCTGAAATCTACTGGGACGATGGCTTCCTCAATACGCAGGTCGGCGCGGTCACGCGCGGCTCGTACACGCTGAAGATCGTCGATCCGATCCTGTTCGTGAAGAATTTCGTACCCGCCAGCTACCTGCAGCCGGGCCAGGTGTTCGACTTCACCGATCTGGACAACGCGGCCGCCAGCCAGCTGTTCAATGAAGTGGTGGGCTCGCTGGCGCCAGCCTTCAGCCTGTATACCAACGACCCCGGCAAGGGCAACCGCATCACCAAGCTGCAGCAGGATTCGCTCGGCTTTGCGCAGAGCCTGTCCGCTGCCGTCGAGCAGGGCTACCAGTGGAAGTCCGATCGTGGCCTGGCCATCGTCAAGACCGCCATCGTCTCGATCGAGTACGACGCCAACACCCGTGAACTGCTCAAGACCGTCCAGCGCGCCGATGCCCTGGCCGGCTCGCGTGGCAACTCCAACCTGCAGGCCAGCGTGGCCCAGGGCATCCAGTCGGCCGGCGAGAACGGCGGTGCGGCGGGTCTGGTCGGTGTGGGCATGGCCTCGGGCATGCTCGGGGTCGGCGGCATGCAGCAGCCGGTCGCGCCGGCGGCGGATGATCCGGTCGCCAAGCTGAAGAAGGCCAAGGAAATGCTGGATCTCGGCCTGATCACCCAGGACGACTACGACAAGCTCAAGGCCAAGGCGCTGGGGCTGTAAGAAACCGAGCGCACCGACACCATGTCCGACCCCAAGATTCCACCGCCGATTCCGGCGGTTCCGCCGCCGTTGCCGCCATCGCCCGCGGCGCCGGTCACTGGCCCGGGCTCGCCCCGGGATGTGCCGCCGCTGCCGGGCAGCTTCCCGCTGGATCCAGCCACCCTGCCCCAACCCATCCGCGATGAGGTGCAGGCGCCGGACCCGGTGGCGTTGGATACCTCGGCGGCCGAACTCAAGGACGGCCTGAACCGCTGCCCGAAGTGCGGTTCCAGCGATATCCGGCTCAAGCTCGGCAGCGATGTGCTGGTCTGCCAGTTCTGCCGTCACGAATGGCATGGCGAACGCGTCGAAGAGGCCTTCGGGTTTGGCGAAGGCATCGATCAGCTGCGCGGCACCGTCATCGCCTCGGGCGCGCGTGACATCGCCGCCGATACCGCCAGCCTGATGAGCTTCAAGTGCACCGGTTGCGGCGCCGAAGTCACGATCAACACCGAAAGCACGATGACCGCCCGCTGCCACTGGTGCCGCCATGTGTTCGGGGTCAACGAGCAGATCTCCAACGGCGCGGTGCCCGACGCGGTACTGCCGTTCCATATCAGCAAGGACGATGCGGTTGCACGGATCCGCCAGTTCGTGGACAAGCGCCGCTTGTTCGCGCTCAAGGCGTTCAAGGACCAGTTCACGCCGGAGAATGTCATCGGCGTCTATCTGCCCTACATGATCGTGGACAGCAATGTCAGCGCCAGCGTTTCGGGCAAGGGTGAGATCCAGACGCGGCAGTACACGCGCGGCACGGAAAAGAACAAGAAAACGTACTACGACGCGGACATCTACCAGGTAGACCGCCAGGTGGATTTCACCGTCGACGATCTGACCATGGAATCCTCGGCCGAGCGCGGCAACCTGGACACGCAGACCAATACCAACAACATCATCAACGCGATCCTGCCGTTCGACACCAAGAACGCCCTGAAGTGGAACGCCTCCTATCTGGCCGGCTTCACCTCGGAAAAGCGCAACGTGGATGTCGAGACACTGCGCCCGCGCCTGGAAGACCAGCTGCTGTCGATCGCGCGTGCGCAGGTGGAAGGCTCGGTGCGCCGCTACGACCGCGGTGTGCGCTGGGAGCGCGAACGGGTGGATGTGCATGGCACCCGCTGGGTGTCCATGTACCTGCCCGTGTGGCTGTATTCGTATCACCAGCCGGGCCGCAATGGCGGCATGCTGCACTACATCGCGGTCAATGGCCGTACCGGTGAAACCATGGGCAGCGTGCCGGTGCAGCAGTGGAAGCTGCTGCTGGCCGCGCTCACCACCGGCACGATCATTGAAGCCCTTGTTCTCTTCTTCCTGGTAGCTGCCTCATGAGCGATGACAGTGGACTCTGGCTGCTTGCCGCCGGCCCGGCCGGTGCGACGGCGTTGTATTGGGCGTTGTACCGTTACTACCGCAACACCGATAAGTCGCATGCGTTCGAGCATGAAACGACCATCGACGCCAAGCCGGTGACCGGCGCGGACCGCAAGGTGGATACGATTACCGGCACCCAGGAACGCCGCATCCGTGGTGACAATGTCCGCGCTTACCGGACCCGCGTTCAGCGGGACAGGGACAGCCCGCCGCCCCTGTGACGCATCTCGGGCGTGGCCGGACGAATGCGGGCGTTATCATGTGGGGTCAGTTTTCCGTAGGCCCCCATCATGCGCACGCTCTATCCGCCGATCACGCCCTTCCGCACCCATCAGGTGGCGGTCGATGACCTGCACACCCTGTTCGTTGAGGAATGCGGCAATCCAGAGGGCATCCCGGTGGTGTTCCTGCATGGTGGTCCGGGCGCCGGCGTATCGCCAACCCACCGGCGCTTCTTCGATCCGTCACGTTATCGCATCGTCCTGATCGACCAACGTGGCAGCGGCCGTTCCCTGCCGTTCGGCGAACTGCGCGACAACACCACGCAGCACCTCGTCGCGGATGTCGAGACGATCCGCACCCTGCTCGGCATCGAGCGCTGGCTGGTGTTCGGTGGCTCCTGGGGCTCGACCCTGGCATTGGCTTACGCACAGGCGCATCCGGACCGTGCGACCGGCATCATCGTGCGTGGCGTCTATCTCGGCCGCGCTGAAGAAAACCGCTGGTTCGCCGAGGCCGATGGTGGTGCGCGCTGGGTGTTTCCCGAGCGCTGGGCGCGCTACGAGGCCTACATCCCGCGAGAAGAACGCGACGACATGATCGAGGCGTACTGGCGTCGTCTGGACAGCCCGGACGACGCGACCCGCATCGCCGCGGCGCAGGCGTGGCTGGGGTGGGAAGATCATGCCGCCACGCTGGTCCACGACGTCGATGCCATCTCCAGTGATGATCCGCTGCACACCCTGGCCAAGGCGCGCATCGAAGCGCACTACTTCCGCAACCATGCCTTCCTCGATCATGGGCAGCTGCTGCGTGATATCGACCGCATCCGACATCTGCCGGGCGTGATCGTGCAGGGCCGCTACGACATCATCTGCCCGGCGCGCAGCGCGTGGGACCTGGCCTGCGCTTGGCCCGAGGCCTCCTTGCAGATGGTGGTGTCCGGTCACAGCGCAACCGAACCGACAACCGTGGATGCACTGGTGCGCGCAACGGATGCGTTCGCGGACGCACAGTAAGGGGACATCGTGGATTCGATCTACCTGGTGGTGGCGCTGGGTGCCATCGTGGCGGGATTTGTGCAGGGACTCTCCGGCTTCGCTTTCGGGCTGGTGGCGCTGTCCTTCTGGGCCTGGGTGCTCGACCCCAAGCTGGCCGCGACGCTGTCGGTGTTCGGTGCACTGACCGGCCAGCTGCTGGCGGCGTTCACCGTGCGCCGCGGTTTCAATCTGAAGACCCTGCTGCCTTTCGTGCTCGGCGGACTGGCCGGGATCCCGGTGGGCGTCTATCTGCTGCCCATGCTCGACACGAACTGGCTCAAGGCAATCCTGGGAACCTTGCTGGTGCTGTGGTGCCCGGCGATGCTGCTGTCACCTCAGCTGCCGCGTGTTACCGCGGGCGGGCGTGCAGCGGATGGCGTGGTGGGTTTCGCGGGCGGCATCATGGGGGGGCTGGGTGGCTTTACCGGCACCCTGCCGACGCTGTGGTGCACGCTGCGCGGTTACGAGCGCGATGTGCAGCGCTCGGTGGTCCAGAATTTCAACCTGTCCATGCTGCTGGTGACCATGGGCACCTATGTAGGCACCGGCATCGTCACCCGCGAGATGCTGCCGATGTTCGCCATCGTTGCGCCGGCCATGCTGATTCCCACGCTGCTGGGGACGCGGTTGTATATCGGCATCAGCGACCTGCGCTTCCGGCAGATCGTGCTCAGTGTGCTGACGGTGTCGGGAATCGCGCTGCTGGCTTCGTCGTTGCCGGCGTTGCTGGGTTGGCGGTGAGCGGGCTCGGCTATCGGTCGACCCTATCTCCCTCATCCGCGCTGCATGCGCATCCAACGGGCAATCAACGCTCCGAACGCCGCCGCAACGAGCATCCACCCGCCCAGCAGGGCAGCCAGTCCGATCCAGATGCTGCTCATGATCCCTTTCCTTGGCGTACTGCCGTTGCTTACCAGCTCGCTTTGAGCCCCAGCTGTGCGCTCGCACTGCGGTAGCCGCCGTCACCACGCTGCAGGCCAAGATCGCCCCATGCCGACCAGCGCGTCCCAAGCTGCAGCATCGCGCCGCCACGCACTTCGTAACGGTTCTTCGCCACCGCGCCCTCGATCAGCGCATCGTCCATCCAGACGCGGTTGCCACCGCTTTCGTGCAGCCAATGCGCAGCAATGAACGGCTGCACGCGGCGATCCTCGCTGCGTACGTCGCCGCTCAGGCGTATGCCCATCCGCGAGGAAAGCCCACCTGCGGCGGCGGTGGTCACCTGGGTGCCGTTGAGCTCGGTAAGACGGTCGGCGCGGTAGTCGGTATGGATGACCTGCAGTTGCGGCTGCACCATCAGTTGGGCCCCGCTGCGCGTGCGCAACGCCCACGTGTAGCCCGTCTCAAGCGAGGCGGCCTGCGTCTGGGCATCCTGGTGCTCCTTCGCCAGCCCGATCCCCTGCACGGTGTTGCGGTAGCGGCCATGCTGGATCCAGCCATCGGCATAGGCCCCCGTTCCTTCGTCCGGACGCTGCAGCCACGTAGCGTAGATCCCCAGCGCGGCGCCCTTTACCGTGCCCGTCGCGGTGTAGCCACTCAGCTGCGACTGCACATCGCTCGAGGACTGCCCGGCGGCCAGCAATACACCGGCGCGGCCCTGGCTGGCTCCGCCCCAGTGCAATACATCCATACCCCCCATCAGCACCGACGCACGCCCCGTCAGCGCAAGCTGACCGGCGACATCCTGCCGCGTGTGGCTGCTGCTGACACGCAGCCAACCGTCACCGCGTGCGCCGGCCATGGTGTCAGCGCCGTCGCGATCCTGCAGCTGATGCTGGAACAGGGACACAGCGGCCGCCTGGTTGGCCAGGTAGGCACCCGCTTCAGGTCGCACGATCTGCGGGGGTCGTGGGCGGTTGCAGTCGGCGTCGCCTTCCCCGGCCTCACAAGGATCGGGTGGAATGATGCCGCAGCCCGGGCCCGCGGGATCGTTCTCGCAGGGCTCTGGTGACGGTCCGATGCAGCCAGGGCCGGCCGGGTCGAGGTCACACGGCGCCGGCGGCGGCGGCTCGGCACAGCCGGGGCCATTGGGGTCGAGATCGCACGGGTCCGGCGGGGTCGGCGACAGCGCAGAACGCAGGTACCAACCGCCATCGCCGGGCGTGGTGACACCGCCCTTGTGCAGGAAATAATCGTAGCTGCCCGCCACAGCGCGCCCACTCAGGGTGTAGACCGCATCGGACTGGCCATCGACCTGGATCAACTGGATGCCGTTGGTCGTCTGCGCGCCCAGCCCGTGCACATTGTTGACCTGGATGCCGGCGCTGCCTCGGGTATCGCCGCGCACGTGCAGGAAGTCGACCCGTGAGGTGTCATCGCCCAGCGCCCCATTGAAGATCAGCAGCGCGTTGCTTGCTTCAACGTCGCCGGCGACGGTGAGTCGATTGAAGGTGGTGCTGCCCACTGCCGACAAGGCCAGGGTGCTGTCGTGCAGGCTCAGCTGGCCTACGCTGGCGTCACCGGTCAGGGTCCAGCGGCTGTCGTCGGACAGTGCCACCTGGTTGACTACCGAACTGGCACCCACCCAGTGCGAGCGGCCGTTGAGGCGCACGCGGATGTCGGCCACGACAGGGATGCCAGCGGCGATGTCCTCCGGGGTGATCACGATATCGCCCTGTGCATGGGCATCCTGATCCAGGCGGAGCTCGAACGGGCTGGCAAACGCCGCATCCACCGCCATCAGCGTGCCATTGCCGCCGATCAGCCGGGCGCCGTTGCGTACCGCCACCTCGCGTGCGGTGCGCACCCACAACGTGGCATGCCGCTCACTGATCATCGAGCCGCCATCGATAACGAGCCGCCCGTTGGCATTGACCACCCCTGCGTAGGCATCCAGGCCCTGTGTACGCACGTGGGTGTTGTGCAGCGTCAACTCCCCAGGGCCACCACTGAGCACGCCATACCCCTTGGTGCCGGTGGTCAAGATGGTGCTGTCACGCAGATGCACGGTGCCGCCAAGACGTGCGATCGCACCGATGCTGCCGGCGCCGGTGGTGGTGACGTCGACGCGATCGGCTTCGAAGACCGGCCGCCGACCGCCCGTGTCCTGGGAGGCATACAAGCCATGCGCCGACGCGCCTCCTGTACGCATCGTCAGCCCATCCAGCGTCGCAAGGCCTTCGCGATTGTCGATACCCACGCCGGCATCGCTGCCGGTGGTGATGCTGCCGCCGTGCATGGTCAACGTGGATTCACTGGGCAGCCAGATGCCGGTGCCGATGAAGCCGTCCGTGGTGATGTCCACGTCGCTCAGCCGCACATCGCTGCCATCGCCGTTGATGTTGATGCCGTAGTGGCCGGAGGTGATCGTCGTCCCGAGGATGTCCACCTGGTTGTTGGCCCAGAGGAACACACCATCGCCGCGCTCGTGGTCCGAGCGCAGTGCACTGTTCTCGATGCGCAGCGTCCCGCCGCTCAATTCAACTGCAACAGATTGGCCGCCGGAGACGTGGATGTCGGCATCGATCAACGTGACGGTACCGCCGCCGGTAACGCCCTTGGCGCCATCTCCCTGGGTGCGGATGCGGCTGTTGGTGAGCGTCAGCGTCGAGCCGACGTACGCCCGGGCCCCGGCACTGCCGTATCCGGCCGTACTCACATCCAGATTGTCGCCCTCGATGTGCCCACCGTTAAGCGCAAACAGGCCGTCAGAGCTGCTGCCGCTCGTCTGGATCTGCGCATCGCGCAGCGTCACCACGCCGTTGTCTGCCATCACCGCGTGAGACTGGTTGCCACCGGTCTGGATGCGGCCACCAACGCTATCCACCTGTGCATTGCCCTTGGCCGCCAGCCCGTGCGAGCCATCACCGGAGGTCTCCAGCGTCGCATTGCGCATCACCAGGGTGCCCGCATCGATCTGGGCTGCGGTGCTGCGCAGGCCGCGGGTAGTGACCGTCGTGCCCTGCCCGGCGGCGTCGGCCTGCAGCTCGATGCGGCCGCCCGTCGCGACAGAAAGCCCAACCGCACTCGCCCCCGAGGTGGTGATGTCACCCGCAGCGAAGACGAGCGTGCCAGCACTTTCGGCGCGGGCCGCGGCCGTATTGGCACCGATGGCGTTGAGCGATACGGGCCCGCCGGAGCCGATGCTGCCCCCGTTGAGGGCGTGGAAGACATGCCCGGCGGCGCCGTCATCGGTGGACGCATAGCTGCCGGAGACGACATCCAGCTGGTGACCATCGGCGACCACCGGCCCCAGACTCTGCGCCAGGACGGGCGCACTGCACGTACAGGCCACCGCGATGGCGAGCGAAAGGGGGCGCAGACGGTTCAGCGAGCGGGGAGCGCGAGAGGTCATGTAGGGATAGCCGGTCTCTATGTAGGCCGCGACTTTAGGAGCGCTGCCTTTCTGCGGATATGCAATTAGTTGTAAATCCACAGCCGCATCGATGTCCTGAACGCGACGACGGATGCCCAATTCGCGAGAGACGGGACCCGGACTCGGGCCTACGCTACGCATCCTGCCTCCCTTCGCAGCTGCAGCGTAGCCAGCGCGCCTGCGTTCCACTGTTCCCGATCGTGCCCTCATGCCCCCTGAAACCGTTGCCCCGCCCCTGATTCCCGCCGAACCGCCCAGCCCCGCCCCGAACCAGGGCTTCGCGGTGCGCATCGTCGGCGCGGCAGCCTTCGCCCACCTGCTCAACGACATGATCCAGGCGGTTCTGCCGGCGGTCTATCCGATGTTCAAGAGCCAGTTCTCGCTCACCTTCGGGCAGATCGGCATCATCGGACTGGTCTACCAGGTCACTGCCTCGCTGCTGCAGCCTTGGGTGGGCATGTACACAGACAAGCGGCCGCTGCCTTATCTGCTGCCGTCCGGGATGGTCGCTACCTTTGTCGGCATTGCGCTGATGGCGATGGCGACCCGTTACGAAACGCTGCTCATCGCCGCGGCCATCGTTGGCATCGGGTCGGCCACCTTCCACCCGGAAGCCTCGCGCGTGGCACGGATGGCCTCGGGCGGTCGCTTCGGCACGGCGCAGTCCACCTTCCAGGTCGGCGGCAATACCGGCTCGGCGATCGGCCCGCTGCTGGCCGCGGCCATCGTCATCCCACACGGGCAACGCGCGATCGCATGGTTCATGCTGGCTGCGGCGCTGGCGATCTGGGTGTTGTTCCGCCTTACCGGTTGGACCATCCAGCACGGCCAGGCCAAGATGAAACGGTTGGCCACGGGCCACGGTGTCGGGCTGAGTCGCGGCAAGGTGATCCAGGCCATCGCCGTCATCGCGGTGCTGATGTTCGCCAAGTTCGTCTACATCGCCTCGTTCACCAACTACTTCACGTTCTACCTGATCGAGCGCTTCGGCCTGACCGTGCAGCAGAGCCAGATGTATCTCTTCATCTTCCTGGCCTCGGTCGCGCTGGGCACCTTCATCGGCGGACCGGTCGGCGACCGGATCGGGCGCAAGGCGGTGATCTGGATCTCGTTCCTGGGCGTGGCGCCGTTCGCGCTCGCCCTGCCCTACGCCAACCTGATGGGCACGGCTGTGCTGGCGGTGGTGATCGGACTGGTGATGTCCTCGGCATTCGCGGCGCTGGTGGTCTACGCGCAGGAGGCGGTGCCCGGCCGTGTGGGCATGGTGTCGGGGCTGATGTTTGGCCTGATGTTCGGCATCGGTGGTCTCGGCGCGGCCGGGCTGGGCAACCTGGCCGACGTGCACGGGATCGTGTGGGTCTACCACTTCACCTCGTATCTGCCGCTGCTCGGCCTGGCGACGGCGTTCCTGCCGAAGACGAAGATGCACTGAGGCGTCTGCCTCAGTGGAAGAACCGACTCGGCAGCTGCCCGAAGCGCTTTTTGAACATCGCGGTGAAGGCACTCGGACTGGCATAACCCAGCGCGAGCGCCACGTCGATCACCTTTTCGCCGTGTGCCAACTGTTCCAGTGCACGCAGCAGACGCGCCTGTTGGCGCCATTGCCCGAAGGTCATGCCCAGCTCGCGTGCACACAGACGCTGGATGGTTTTGACGTCCACGCCCAGACGCCGGGCCCAGTCCTGAAGCGTGGATGGGTCGTCAGGCGTGGATTCCAGCCGCTGACCGATGAGCTGCAGGCGTGGGTCGGTCGGCTGCGGCAGGTGCAGTGGCAGTACCGGCAGCAGCTGCAGCTCATCCAGGACCAATTGCATCAGCCTGCCATCGCGCGAATCGGCCTGGTACGGTGCGACGACGTCCATCGCCGCGTGGATCAGGGCAGCCAGCAAAGGCGTGACCGATACCGTCGACGCACTGGCCGGCGGCTGGGCAATCGCCTGCGGCAGGATGTACAGGCTGCGCATACCGACCGCGCCGATACAGCTGACCTTGTGCCCCATGCCGGCCGGAATCCAGATCGCACGGGTACCGGGGACCACCCAGCGCCCTGCCCCGGCCTGCACCACCAGCACGCCGGTTTCGGCGTAGACCAGTTGATGGCGGTCTGGATGATGACGCAGCGCGATGATCGTACCGGCGGGATACTCGCGCGCCCGGCAGAACACGGGCGTCTCCGGACCGGCAGGCAGGCGCTTGCCTTCGCCGACGCCCGGGGCGATGTCCCTTATCCGATATGGCATGCCAATACCCTCGCAAACCACCTGCGAGGAGACTCTAGCGTGTCCGGCGTGTTTTCGATATCGGGCCAGTGCGGTCATCGGGGTCTGGAAGGCGCCAGCACCTCGATCCACGTGGGCGCGTGGTCGCTGGGCTTCTCCAACGCGCGCACCCACCTGTCCACGCCTGCATCCTGCAGGCGGGTGGCAAGCACGGGGTTGAGCAGCAGATGGTCGATCCGCAGTCCACGGTCGCGGGCGAAGTGCTCGCGGAAATAATCCCAGAAAGTGAAGATCTGCGCGTCACCGTGGACCGCGCGCAGGCTGTCCGTCCAGCCCTGCCCCAGCAGAGCCTGGTACGCCTCGCGCACTTCTGGCTGCAGCAGCGCGTCCTTCCGCCAGGACTTGGGATCGTAGATGTCCGCATCGGTCGGCACGACGTTGAAATCGCCAATCAGCGCGACGGGATGTGGCAGCGCAACCAAGCCCTTGGCGTGCTTGTGCAGGCGCTGCATCCATTTCAGCTTGTAATCGAACTTCGGACCGGGCTGAGGATTGCCATTGGGCAGGTACAAACCGCCTATGATGACGCCGTGCGCGGCGGCTTCCAGATAGCGGCTCTGGTCGTCTTTCGGATCGCCGGGCAAGCCACGTCGGCTCTCGATCGGGTCCTGGCCGCGTGCCAGCAGTGCGACCCCGTTCCAGGCGCGCTGGCCGTGCCAGATGCACCCATACCCCACGTCGCGGATCGCCGCCTCCGGGAAGGCCTCCTGAGTGGCCTTGAGCTCCTGCAGCGCCACGATGTCTGGTTGCTCGCGCGCCAGCCACTCGATCAGATGCGGCAGCCGCCTCAGCACGCCGTTGACGTTGTAGGTCGCGATTTTCAGGTGCTTTCTGGCAGGCATGGGGCGTGGTTCATCGCGGTGGCAGGTCTCGAGGATTGTCCTGCGCCCATCTACCTGCCGCGAATGCAGCGCGAGCATGGCGTGACGGCGCGGCGCGTTGATCGCGCATTGACCGTCACGGCGTCACACTAAGCCCGTGTTTCGATCTGGCAAGGTGCCTGCATTGCGTGTACTGACATGAAAACATGGACGGTGCTGCCGAGGCGCTTCTATCAACGCCACCCCGCCGAGGTGGCGCCGGAGCTGTTGAACAAGCTGCTGGTGCGCGATGACGGTCGCGCAGGCCGCATCGTGGAGGTGGAAGCCTACGCAGGCGACCAGGATCCGGCCGCGCATTCGTATCGCGGCAGGACCGCACGCACCGCGACGATGTTCGGTGAGGCCGGTCATCTTTATGTCTATTTCAGCTACGGCATGCATTGGGGCTCGAACGCGGTCTGCGGCGAGATTGGCCAAGGCTGGGGCGTTCTGCTGCGGGCACTTGAGCCCGTCGCCGGACTGGAGCTGATCCGCCAAGCGCGACCGGCGATCACGCGTGAGCGCGATCTGGCCAGCGGGCCGGGACGGTTGTCCCAGGCGATGGGCATCAACAAGGCATTGGATGGCGCGGATCTGGTGCGCAACGATCGTGGCATCCGCATCGTCTGCGATGGCGTGCTGCCGCCTGCCGATCCGCTGGTGGGGCCACGGATAGGCATCAGCAAAGCCATTGATTTTCCATGGCGATGGTCCGTGCGCGATCACTTGCATGTTTCGAAACGGGCGACCATGTCCAGCGCCAGATAGCGACGCGACCGCGCGCAGGAAACAGTGACGCACTATGCGCAATCCCGGGTGATCGCCACGCGATGTGCACCGCACCTGATATGCACGATATATCGCTAACTCACGTTCACAACAGCGCATTCCATGTGCGCAACACCCGAACTGTGACGCAGCTGTTTTTCGTCGGCATGACGTATTTCCCTGCGTCAAAATGCCACTGCGCAATAAGCGTCAACACCCATCAAGCGAACGTGTGCATCGCCGATATCCTCGCGACTACCCCTGCTCGACGCACGGGCAGTGCCTCCTTCATCGCATGCGAGATACTGATGCAACACGTCTTACTGAAATTCCGCGTCAATCAACGACTGTCTGCCGCGTTTGCTGCGCTCATTCTGATCACCTTGATCATCGCCGGATCCGGCGTCTGGGCCTTGGTTGCGACCAAGCAGAAGCTGGATGTGATAGTCGAAGAGAACATGGTGAAGATTCGACTTTCCACCGACATGCTGGATGCCAACGCCCAGGTAGTGGCTGCGGTGCAGGGTCTGTTACTGGAGGACGATGTCGCCAGCTACGACGGCTACCTGCAGCGCGTGCGCAGGTTCCGCGAGACATACGACAGGTCACGCGATGCGCTTTACGCGATGCCTGCCACGGCCGAAGGCGAGCAGATACTGCAGCAGATCAAGGAGTCACGCAGCGCGGCGCGGGCGTTGATCCAGACTGTGATTGACAGCAATGCCGCCGGCGACATGACCGCTGCCCGGGCCCACTTCGAAGATGCCGAGGCCGCCATCGACCAATGGCAATCGTCCATCCGCAACAACATTGCCTTCCAGCAGACCGACAGTGACCGCGCGTATGCGGATGCGGAGCTGCAGACCCGCCGCGGGAAAGCGCTGCTGATCGTGGGTGCAACGGTGGCCATGCTGATCAGCGCGCTGCTGGCGCTCCTGATCACGCGCAGCCTGACGGTACCCCTGCGCGAGGCCATCGCCTGTGCCGACCGGATTGCCGGCGGCGACCTCACCGCGAAGATCACCCCCATCGGTAACGATGAAGCGGCGGATCTGCTGCGCAGCATGGCCAACATGCAGCAGCGCCTGTCTGCTCTGATCAACGCGCAGCGCGAGCTTTCGACGCGGTAGACCGGCGGGCAGAGCAGCTATCGCATCGATGCGGCCGGCTTCCCCGGTGCGTATGGCGAACTGGTCCGTGAGACCAACGAGCTTGCCAACAGCAATGCCACGCTGATCGCGCAGATCGTCGCGACGGCCACCAGCTACTCCATCGGCGACCTGAGCGTGCAGATGCGCAAGTTGCCGGACGAGCAGGCGGTGATCACCACCGCGATGGAGACGATGCGCAACAACCTGCTGGCGATCAGCTCGGATATCCAGCGGCTGGCCACTGCAGCGGCCCAGGGTGATTTCACCCAGCGCGGGGAACCGGAGCAGTTCCAGCACGCGTTCAAGGGCATCGTTCTGGATCTGAACCGCCTGATCGATGTCACGGATGTGAGCATCGCCGAGATCGCCAAGGTGCTGCTGGCCATTGCCGATGGCGACCTCACCGTGGATGCCAGGGGCGAATTCTCAGGCGTGTTTGCCGATATCCTCGCCTCCGCCGGCGCCACGGCGCGAAACCTGCGCGGCATCATCGGCGGTATCCAGGCCAGCACCGCAGTGATCTCCACCTCAGCGGCAGAGATTGCGATGGGCAACAGCGACCTGTCGCAGCGCACCGAGCAGCAGGCGGCCAATCTGGAAGAGACCGCCGCCTCGATGGAGGAACTCACCTCCACTGTCCGGCAGAACGCCGAGCACGCGCGCCAGGCGGCGCAACTGGCGGCGCTGGCCGAACAGAATGCCGCTGCCGGTGGCACAGCGGCGGCCGATGTGATGGAGACCATGCGCGAGATCCAGATCGGCTCCGGCCGGGTTGCGGAAATCATCTCGGTCATCGACGGCATCGCCTTCCAGACCAACATCCTGGCCTTGAACGCCGCCGTTGAAGCGGCGCGCGCGGGCGAACAGGGCCGTGGCTTTGCGGTGGTGGCCAGTGAGGTCAGAACGCTGGCGCAGCGAAGCGCCAACGCCGCCAAGGACGTCAAGGCCCTGATCGACGGCTCTTCCGAACAGGTCAAGAAGGGCGTGGTGCTGGTCGACGACGCCAGCGCCTCCATGCGTGAGATCGTCAGCTCGATCCAGCAGGTCCGCCATGCGGTGGGGGAGATCGCGGCCGCGTCGCAGCAGCAGACCGCGGGTATCGAACAGGTCAACCAGGCGGTGGTACACATGGACGAGGTGACCCAGCAGAATGCCGCGCTGGTGGAGGAGGCATCGGCGGCCTCCAGATCGCTTGAGGATCAGGCCATCGTGCTCAATCGCGCGGTGACGGTGTTCAAGGTTAGTTGATCCACTGCGCGGCGCCCACACACCGTTGATACGCACGAAGGCACACTGGCGCTCTCGCCTCTTCATTTCAAGGAGCCTTTGCCTGCGCCCTGATACCCCCTCATCGCGATCGCCGCGATCAGCGCCGTCCGCAGCGCGTCGCATTCGAGGCTGGTTGGTGCGGCTGTTCGTGCTTGCCGTCATCCTCGTGGCGGTGGGCGTTGTCTGGAACAGTCCGATCGCGCAGTCGCCGCGCGCACTCTGGCGCCTGTCCCAGATGCCGGCACCCACCGCCCTGCCCGTTCCCGTGGCCGGGGTAGCCGCACGCCAGGTCGCCGACACCTTCGGTGCGCCCCGTGGTCGCGACCGCACGCATGCCGGCGTGGACATCTTCGCCAAACGTGGCACCGAGGTGCGCAGCGCGACCCCGGGCATCGTCACGGATATCCGCGAGAGTGGCCTGGGTGGGCGTCAGGTGTGGGTGATGGGCCCGGCGCGCGAGCGCTACTACTACGCCCACCTGGACGACTGGCCTGAAGGACTTGAGCGTGGCCAAGTGATCGAGCAAGGCACCCTGCTGGGCTATGTCGGCGACACCGGTAACGCCAAGGGCACCCCCCCGCATCTGCACTGGGGCATCTACGGTGCAGACGGCGCCTACGATCCGCTGCCGCTGCTGAAGGCATGGCGGGATGCGCCCTGAGCGGCGTGCAGGCCACCTTCACAACAAAGCGCACCGGACTAACACCCACACGCCTAGCGTCGGTGGCTCAACACCCACCGGCAGTACCTCCATGGCGATCAAGACCGCAGAAGACCTCTTCCTTCACGAGCTGTCGGATATCTACAGCGCGGAAAAACAGCTGACCAAGGCGCTGCCAAAGATGGCGCGTGCGGCCTCCAATCCAGGCCTGGCCGCCGCATTCACCCTGCACCTGGAAGAAACACAGGGCCAGATCGAGCGCATCGATCAGGTGGTGGAGCTGCTGGGTATCCGACTCAAACGCATCAAATGTGCTGCGATGGAGGGCCTGGTCGAGGAAGGCAAGGAGGCGATCGACAGCATCGAAGAAGGCCCGGTACGTGATGCCGCGCTGATCGGTGGCGCGCAGAAGGTGGAGCATTACGAAATCGCTTCCTACGGCACCATTGCCGCAATGGCCAAGCAACTTGGCTACAAGGCGGCCGTGCCGCTGCTGCTGGCAACGCTGAAAGAAGAGAAGGACACGGACGAGAAGCTCACCCTGCTGGCATTGGTCGGTGGCGGTAATGCCAAGGCCGCTGCGGCCTGAGTTCGACCACCACACAGGAGCCTGCATGTCGCTGCGCCCACCCGTTCTCTATCACGCCTCGCTCGAGCATGCCGACGCGGAGGAAGCTGCCCACATCCATGAGCTGACCGAGGTCTTCGCGCGCATGGCGCTGACCGTAGCCGAGCAGGAAGGCCATGCGCACCGCGCCGTGCATGCCAAAGGCCAAGGCTTGTTGACGGGGCGGTTGCGCGTGCTGGATGGGTTGCCAGCAGAGCTCCGCCACGGTCTTTTCGCTCGGCCCGGTAGCTATGACGCAAGGGTGCGATTGTCTTCGCCGCCGGCCGAGCAGCTGCCCGATTCCGTCTCCACACCGCGCGCGATGGCACTCAAAGTGATCGGCGTGGAGGGACCGCGCGCGGAAGGTGCCGAGGAGCAGCACACGCAGGATTTCCTCATGGTCAACGGCCCGGCATTCAACACGCCCGGCGTGGTCGGCTTCCTGCGCGCGGCCAAACTGCTGGCCGCCACCACCGAGCGGATGCCTCGTACCAAGCGGATGATTTCGGCAACCCTGCGCGGTGCGGAGGCGGCGCTTGAAGCTGTCGGCGGGCAAAGTGCCACGCTGAAGGGCATGGGCGGCGAGCCGCAGCATCATCCGCTGGGCGAGACCTTCTTCAGCCAGGTGCCCTTCCTCTACGGCCCGTATATGGCGAAGTTCTCGCTCGCACCGGTTTCACCTACCCTGCTCGCCCTGACCGGCGACAGCATCGGCTCGGACGAGGACGCCCAGCGCGAGGCGGTCGTCGCCTTCTTCACCGATCTGCCCAATCCGGTGGAGTGGGAACTGCGGGTGCAGTTGTGCCGCGACGTGGAGGGCATGCCGATCGAAGACGCATCGGTCGCCTGGCCCGAGGCCGACAGCCCGTTTCTCCCGGTCGCACGCCTGAGCGTGGCGCAGCAGGAGGCTTGGCATCCCGGCACCTCGCCCGGCATCGAGGATGCGCTGGCGTTCGCGCCGTGGCATGCGCTGGCCGAGCATCGTCCGCTCGGCGGCTTGAACCGTGCGCGCCGCGTGGTGATGGCCGCCTCGCGTCAGTTCCGCTCGCGGTTCAATGGGTGCCCGATCCACGAGCCGGTGGGCTGAGCCCGCTGTCAGGCACGGCCACGCGCTGTGCCCTACCGGATGCCGTGCAGCTCCATCGCCCGCATCACGATGGGCTTGGCCCAGTCCGGCGTCTGCAGCAGCTCGATCGCAGAAGCCGGATAGTGCAGCCCGTTTCGGTCCAGCTGCAGCACCGGCAACGGCTCGGCACCATCGGCATCGGCCGGGGCACTGTTGTCGTAGACGTGCAGCTCGGCCAGATGCGGTAGCAGCGCCAGCAGGTTCTCGCGGGAGGAATCATAGCGGGCGCGGATCTTGTCGGCGGGGATGTCATGTCCGCCGCGGCTCACCCGTGCCGCGACACGGGCCATGTGCAGCTCTACGCTCTGCAGGCCGCAGAACCAGATCGCCACGTCGTGGTGGTCGCAGGCTTCGCGCAGCAGGCGCGGAATGGTATTGCCGCCCAGTGTGGTTTCAAACGCGAAGTCGGTGCCTTCGTCGATCGCCTGCCGCAGCCGGCGCGCGCCTTCATTCCAGGCCGCTGCGTTGGCCTCGCCGAGCGACCAGCCGGTCTCCACCAGGCGGCGGGTGAACGTATCCGGGTTGAACCAGGTCAGGCCTTCTTCTTCCAACCACATGCCCAGCAGCGAACTTTTGCCGGCGCCGTTGACGCCGGCCAGCACCAGAATGCGCCCCATCGGTCAGAGCGGATTGCCGAGAGCGACCTTGCGGCCGCGGCGGATCGGCTGACCCAGCACCTTGCCCAGCCCGCCATCCCGGCCAAGACTGGCCAGCGTGGTATCGAAGGCCGCCCGTAGGCGGTCCAGCTCGCCCAAGCGCTCGTCGGCATCTCCCCCGGCGGCCTTGGCCAGGAGTTCCTGGTAGGTCTTGATGTCCACGATCACCGCTTCGGGGTGATTGTGATTGGTGATCACCAGCGCCTGCTTTTCGCGCACGGTACGCATCAGGCTGGGCCAGCCGCGGGTTTTCACCGACGAGGCCGTGGCCTTCTCAAGGCCGGGCAGATCCAGTGGCAGGGTCATGGCACGCTCCAGCAGGGGATGTGCCCACTATACCCCTTCTGGCCAAATTGGACATAAATCCCATTTTGGCCAGAAGGAGGGTCCGGTAACCGGTCAGCGGGACATCGAGTACGGCTGCTCGGCACCCTGGCCGGGCCAGGCCTTGTTGGGCTCGGCCTGCAGGGTGAAGCGCAGTTCGCCGCCAGCCAGGATCTCGTCGTGGCGCAGGAAGGTGCGCTGCAGCGGCTGGCCATTGAGGGTCACCGAGCCGACGTAGTCGTAGCCCTTGCCCAGCCCATCAGTGACGATGGTGAAGGTCTTGCCATTGGGCAGATGCAGCGCCGCCTTGGGCAGGAACGGGCGTCCGATGACGTACTCGCCGCTGCCCGGCGCCACCGGGTAGAAGCCCAGCGCGGTGAACACGTACCAGGCCGACATCTGGCCGAGGTCGTCATTGCCGGCCAGGCCATCGGGTCGATCGGCGTACTGGGTGTCCATGATCTGCTTCAGACGCGTCTGGGTGCGCCATGGCTGCCCGGCATGGGCATACAGGTAGGCCACATGGTGGCTGGGCTCATTGCCGTGCGCATACCAGCCGATCAGGCCGGTGATGTCTTCCATGTGCTCGAAGATCGAGGGGTCAACCTTGGCCTCGAACACCTCGTCCAGGCGGGCCAACAGTCTGTCGCTGCCCCCGTGCGCGGCGGCCAGGCCGGCCACATCGTGCGGCACATACCAGGAATACTGCCAGGCGTTGCCTTCGGTGTAATCCGTGCCGTAACCGCTGGCGCTGGGATCGAAGGGCGTGCGGAAGCTGCCATCGCGCTTGCGCGCGCGCATGAAGCCGGTGTCCTTGTCGTACGCATTGCGCCAGTTCGTGGCGCGCTTCTCGAACTCACCGGCGACCCTGGTGTTGCCCATCGCCTTGGCCATGCGCGCGATGGTCCAGTCGTCGAAGGCGTATTCGAGCGTCTTGCTGGCCGCTTCGCCTTCCTCGTCGATCGGCACCCAGCCCAGTTCGCGGTACTGGGCGATGCCATCGTACGGGCCGTAATTGGCGGTGGCCACCATGGCGGCGAGCGCCTTGTTTTCATCGAAGCCGCGGATGCCCTTGAGGTAGGCATCGGCGATCACCGGCACGGCGTGGTAGCCGATCATGCACCAGGTTTCCTGGCCGTGGAACGCCCACACCGGCAGCATCCCGTAAGCGCTGTTGTGCTGGTGCGCGAGCAGCGAATTGATGAAATCGCTGTTGCGCTTCTCCGGCTGCACGAGGGTCAGCAGCGGATGCAGGGCGCGGTAGGTATCCCACAGCGAGAAGGTCGAATAGTTGGTATAGCCCTCGGCACGGTGCACGGCATTGTCCGAGCCACGGTACTGGCCGTCGCTGTCCATGAAGACCGTCGGCCCGAGCAGGCTGTGGTACAGCGCGGTGTAGGCACTACGGCGGTCATGCTCGGGGGCGTCGATATCCAGTACCGACAGTGCCTGCGTCCACTGCGCTTTCGCGTCTGCTCGGACGCGATCGAAATCGAAGCCCGGCACTTCGCTCTCCAGGTTGGCGATCGCACCGGCCTCACTGACCGAGGAGATCGCAACGGTCACCACCAGCGGTTTGTCGAGCTTGCCGAAATCAAACGTGCCGACCAGCTGGCGCCCTTCGATCTGCGCACGCTGGGCCGGGCTCTGGTGCCCCGGCGGCGGGAAGCCCTTGTAGGCGATGTCGGTCTCGGTGTTGTGGAAGGCGTGACCGGTCAGCGGGCGCGAGAAACGCATCGCGAAGTACAGTTGCCGCCCCGGTGCCCAGCCGCGCGTTTCGCGGAAGCCGGTAATCGTGCCGTCTTCACGGGCACGCAGGCGCGACCACATGATCTTGCCCGGGTAGTCGTAGAGGCTGGTGCGCAGGTCCAGCAGCACCCGCGCCGGCTGGTTGGCCGGATAGGTGTAACGGTGCACGCCCACGCGGGTGCTGGTGGTCAGCTCGGCGCGTACCTTGGGGTCATCCAGGGTGACAGCGTAGTAGCCCGGCTCGGCGCGCTCGTCATCGTGGCGGAACCGCGAGGTGTAGCCGCTGCCGGGTTTGTCCGGGTCGCCACGCTCCAGGCTGGCATCGGTGCGCACCGGCATCAGCAGCACATCGCCCAGATCGGAGTGGCCGCTGCCGGAAAAATGCGTGTGCGAGAAGCCGACGATGCTGGTGTCGTCATGCCGGTAGCCTGCTGCCCAGCCATACGCCTTCTCGCGCGGCTGGATGCGGGTGTCCGGGCTCAGCTGGACCATGCCGAAGGGAACCGTGGCCCCCGGGTAGGTGTGACCCTCGCCTGCGGTGCCGATGAACGGATCGACCGCCGCATAGGCGCGCTCGCCGACCTTCACCGGCGCCGCGGTCGCTGTGCCGGCCACCAACATCGCCCCAACCGCGAGCCCCAACCAGCGCACCGTCCCCGTTTTTGTCATGGTGTTGAATTTAGATCGATTCAGGTGAGGTTGATCCTAGCACCGGCCGATTCGGCTGACATGTTGCGGTGCGGCTGTCGATCCACAGGCCACTGCTTGCTAGGCTGGCGGCAGATTCGAGTTGAGGACGACCTGCATGCTGTCACGCCCTACCTGCCTGCTGGGGACATCCGTCATCGCCGTTGCACTCCTTGCCGCCTGCGCGGGACACACCCCTCCCCCCGGCGCCGGCGCTGCACCGGCCGTCCCCCACCAATCCGCAGTGGCGTCGCTGACGTGGAAAAGGCAAGAGAGCACACATCCACCGACCGCACGCCACGAAAGTGCCATGGTTGCCCTGGACGGCAAGCTCTACCTGCTCGGTGGGCGCGGCGACCGGCCCATGGAGATCTTCGATCCTGCAAGCGGACGCTGGACCCTCGGGGCAGCGCCGCCACTGGACCAGCTTCACCACGCGCAGGCCGTAGCCTACGACGGCCGGATATGGGTGCTGGGGGCGCTGACCGGCGACTTCCCGGCCGAACCCTCGGTTCCAACACTCTGGGTCTATGACCCGGCAACAGACGCCTGGAAACCGGGAGCCGCTCTGCCAGCAGGCCGCGCACGCGGCGCCAGCGGTGTCGCACTGCACGACGGCCGGCTCTATCTGCTCGGCGGGGTGACGCGCGGGCATACCGGTGGCGTGGTGCCCTGGCTGGATGTCTTCGATCCCGCCACGGGACAGTGGGCCGCCCTACCGGATGCACCGCGCGCGCGCGATCACTTCCACGCGGCCGTCCTCGATGGCCAGCTGTATGCCGCCGGCGGCCGGGTAAGCGCGCACGGGAGCGGCACATCGAGCATGCAGTCGGTCGCGCCGGTGGACGTGTTCGACATCGCCACCGGCCGCTGGTCCACCCTGCCCTCGCCCCTGCCTACGCCGCGCTCAGGCACTGCCACCGTCACATGGAATGACAGGCTGCTGGTGATCGGCGGCGAAAGCGACGCACACACCTTCGCGCACGCCGAGGTCGAGGCCTGGAACCCAGCGACACAACGATGGGAAGCGCTGCCGCCGCTGCCGGTGGGGCGGCACGGCATGCAAGCGGCCGTCCTGGACGGGACGCTGCATGTGGTCGCCGGCAGCGGCAATCGCGGCGGCGGTCCGGAACTGGACGACCATTACCGGCTGGTCGTCCGTCCGTAGCGCAGCGCAGCGGCCGCGTCCTGCGAAGGGACTCAGGCGGGACGCGCCGAATCCGGCAGTGACGGTTCCGGCAAGGCCGGCGGCGCCGCATCCACGGTGACCGGCTCATCGCTGCGCATCAGTGCACGTGCTTCGGCCTCACTGGCCACGGCCGGCGGCGAACCGCGCAGCGGCATGCCCGCGGTCTCGCGCACGAACAGCATGGTGATCCCGCCGATCACCGCCGCCCCCATCAGGTAGTACGCCGGCACCAGCGGATCGCCGGTACGCTCCACCAGCCAAGCGGTGACCAGCGGTGTGGTACCACCGAACAGCGAGACCGATACGTTGAAAGCGATCGACAGCGCGCTGTAGCGCACCGGCGTATAGAACAGCGCTGGCAACGTGGACGGCATCGAGCTGGTGAAGCACACCAGCGCCAGGCCGAGCAGCATCAACCCGAGGAAGATCAGCCAGTCATTGCCGCTGCCCACCAGCTTCAGGCATGGGATGGCCAGCAGGAACAGCGCGATGCAGGCGCCGATGATCATCGGGCGGCGACCCAGGCGATCACTGAACAGGCCGCCCACCACATTGAGCGGCATCATCACCAGCATCACGATGATGATCAGCAGCAGGCCTTTGCTTTCGGCATACCCCATGGTCACGCTGAGGTAGCTGGGCATGTAGGTGAGCAGCATGTAATCAGTGACGTTGAACACGAGCACCAGGCCGACGCAGACCAGCAGCTGTGCCCAGTGCACCCGGAACAGCGCCCCGAGGCCGGGGCGTTCGTGGTCGCGCTTCTCGGCCTCTTCGGCATACGCGCGGAAGGCCGGCGTCTCTTCCAGTTTCATGCGCATGTACAGACCAAGCAGGCCCAACGGACCAGCCACCAGGAACGGAATGCGCCAGCCCCAGTCCAGCATCTGCGTACTGCTCAAGGCCATGTGCAGTGCGGTGACCGTACCGGCACCGGCGATATAGCCGCCCAGTGTGCCGAACTCCAGCCAGCTGCCCATCAACCCGCGATTGCGATCGGTCGAATACTCGGCGATGAACGTCGCCGCGCCCCCATACTCACCGCCGGTCGAGAAGCCCTGCACGATGCGGGCAAGCAGCAACAGCGCCGGCGCCCAGATCCCGATGCGGTCGTACGAGGGAATCAGGCCAATGCTGAAGGTGCCGGCAGCCATCAGGATCATGGTGGCCGCCAGCACCTTCTGTCGCCCGTACTTGTCGCCCAGCGGCCCGAACACCAGCCCGCCCAGGGGGCGCACCAGGAAGGCGACGGTAAACGTGGCAAAGGTGGCGATCAGCTGCGCGGTCGGGCTGCTGTCGGGGAAGAACACGTGGCCAAGGGTCACGGCCAGGTAGCCGTAGACGCCGAAATCGAACCACTCCATCGCGTTGCCGAGTGCGGCAGCGCCAACCGCCTTCTTCAACATCGGACGATCAACGACGGTGACTTCGTCGACATGCATCTGGCGGCGGCGTTTGAACCAGCCGAAATGAGCGTGTGCGGCAGGCAGGTCCTGCATCTGCGTTCTCCTGGAAGCAGGCCATCGCGGCGCCCGAGGTCCCGCGCACGGCACAGGAAATACCGCCTCTGATGACACAGCGCGATGCGCGAAGAGGGGTTGCAACAGACGATCCCGGACGGCCGCGTGGAC
>Ga0247813_10000776_pt1 | contig 26412 bp, 18 predicted proteins | sample UWRJL169409C1_FD_180719 | JGI IMG/M metagenome (GOLD analysis project Ga0247813, IMG submission 180719) | Plant litter microbial communities from Arlington Agricultural Research Station in Wisconsin, United States - UWRJ-L169-409C-1 | ecosystem: Environmental > Terrestrial > Plant litter >...
GGTGGCCGGCAATATCGAGAAGATGGTTATCGGCCCGGCCTATTCCACCCGGCCCTTCTTCGATGACAACGGCCGCTCGGTGCTCGGGTCATCGCTGCGCGACACCGCCAAGGTCTCGGTCGCCGAATGGCTGCAGACCGACGGCCCGAAACTCGTCGGCCAGGAAGTCGTCACCCTTTCCACCACGCCCGCCTGGATCAACGGCAAGCTGACGCCGCGGCCGATGAGCCTGCGCGTCTATGTCGCCCGCACCCGCGATGGCTGGCAGGTCATGCCGGGCGGTTTTGCCCGCATCGGTTCCGGCGCCGATGCCGCCGCCATCGCCATGCAGGCCGGTGGTTCCGCCGCCGACGTCTGGATCGTCAGTCAGAAGCCTGTGGAACACACGACGCTTCTGCCGGCCGAGGAAAGTTTCATCCGCATCATGCCCGGCAGCCTGCCGAGCCGCGCGGCCGATAATCTCTTCTGGCTCGGCCGTTATATCGAACGGGCCGAAGGCGCGCTACGTATCCTGCGGGCCTGGCACGGACGCTTTGCCGAAACCGCCAATACCGAAATGCCGCTGTTGAAGGATATCACCGACTACCTGGCCGTGCTCGATATCGATACCAAGCAGCCCGTCCCCGATAGCCTGATGGCCAACCTCAACAGCGCCCTGTTTTCCGCCAGCAATATCCGCGACCGGTTCTCCGCCGATGGCTGGCTGGCGCTGAACGATCTCGCCAAGACCGCCCGCAAGTTCCAGTCGACGGTCCAGGCCGGCGACGACGCCACTCATGCAATGACCGTGCTCCTGCGCAAGCTCGCGGGCTTTGCCGGTCTGGTGCATGAAAACATGTACCGCTTTACCGGCTGGCGGTTCCTGTCGATCGGCCGCTATCTTGAGCGCGGCCTGCACATGACCCGGCTGCTCGGCCATATATCCGGCGAGGACGCACCAGATGGCGCCTATGACATGCTGCTCGAAATCGGCGACAGCGTCATGACCCACCGCCGCCGCTACAACGTCAACACCGCAGCCCTCACCGTCACCGACCTTCTGGCCCTTGACCCGCTCAACCCGCGCTCGATCCTCTATCAGCTGAACGAGATCAAGACGGAGGTCGAGCAATTGCCGAATGCCTTCTCCAATGGCCAGATGTCGCCCTTCTACCGGGAAGCCATGAAGCTTCACGCAGGCCTCGCGGTCATGACCCCGGAGGCGATGAGCGCTGAGGTCTACGCCAATCTGGAACGGGAACTCGGCCGCTTCTCCGACATCCTCGCGCAAACCTATCTCGGATAAGATACGACGAACGCAGCACCGCGCCGGATTTGAGAACCCATGCTCTACGACATCAATCTGCGGATCACCTACACCTACGAAGCCCCGGTCTCCGGCGGCCGCCATGTCGTGCGCGTCCTGCCCCTCTCGCTTCCCGATCGCCAGCGCCTCGTGGCCGGCACCGTCACCTGCACGCCCGCACCCGAAGAGCGCCGGGACAGCGTCGATTTCTTCGCCAATCCCTCGACCTCGATCCTGTTTCGCAAGCAGCATGAAAAGCTGGTGATCCGCATGCAGGCCCGGGTCCAGCTGGAACAGCAGGCCCTCGCCGCCGATTTTTCACCCGATCTCACCCGCTTCCCCACCGAGATCGCCAATGTCTGGTCGCTCGACGCCAATTCGCCGCATCATTTCCTCGGCGCCAGCCCGCGTCTTCCCGAGGATGCAGCCATATCCGCCTATGCCCGTGATATCGCCAAGCCCGGCATGACCATTCGCCAGATCGCCACAGCTCTCTGCGCAGAAATCCACAAGGACTTCGCGTACGATCCGAAGGCCACAACGGTCGATACCACTCCGCGCGAGGCCTTCAAGCTGAAGCGCGGCGTCTGCCAGGATTTCACCCATGTGATGATCACTGCTCTGCGCAGCCTCGGCATCCCCGCCGGTTATGTCAGCGGCTTTCTCAGGACCATCCCGCCGCCGGGCAAGGAACGCCTCGAAGGTGCCGACGCCATGCATGCCTGGGTGCGCGTCTGGTGCGGAACCACGACCGGTTGGCTTGAACTCGATCCGACCAACAATATTTTTGCCGGCCTGGATCATATCGTCGTCGGCCATGGCCGCGACTATAGCGACGTGGCGCCGGTCATCGGCGTGCTGAAAAGCTACGGATCGCACAAGACCGAACAGGCCGTCGACGTTATTCCATTGCAGTGACCCGGAATGGGAAGGGCTTCAGTCCCCTTTCTGGACAGGTCCCGCTCCTAAAAGCTCTGCTTTATCAGCACATTCGAATTTACATTCAAATTTTACCGGTGTTTTGAACCGGGCCGTAGGACTTACGGGATAAATATCATTCCATGGAAAATGGAAAAATGATTATTCCAGGTAGGTAACGAAATGGCCCAGCGATCCCGTCTCCTTCAGTCATGCCTCGATTTTGCTGCCGACAAGTCCGGCAATTTTGCAATGCTCACTGCCGTCGTCTTACCCGTGTTCCTGGTTGCGGCTGGATCGGCTGTCGATTTCGGCGTCGCCCGTTCGGAGCGCACCAACCTGCAGGACATCGCTGATGGGGCGGTGCTGGCAGGCGGAGGTGTTTTCGACGGCACCAATTTCTCCACCGCAAAAGCGATGGCCGAGAAATTTATCAAGGCACAGTCCACCGGCGCCACAGACGAAGAAACCAGCCAGAACGCATCCAGCGAGGATGTCAAGCTCGGGGTATTGCGATACAAGATCAGCGCCGTCGACAAGACGCTGACTGTCGCCATGACAGAGACGGTGCCGACAACCCTGATGAAGATCGCGGCTATCAACTCCGTCAATGTAGGCGTCACCGCGTCCGCTTTGTCGCCGATGAAACCGGAAAAGATCACCTTCACGCCAACCAAGGCGCAGGGCTGGTATTTCAAGAAAATCTCCATCCTTGTTCTGCGCAAGGGAGCAACCACCGAAGAACTCCTCGGCACGGTAACCTATCAGCCGACGACCCAGACCGATGGCGGCCAGGGTACCTATGTCGCCAAGCCCGCAGGAGTTATCGACCTCGGCAAGTATACCAATTTGGCGCTCCGCATGGATATCAAGAATGATGGATGCGACGTAGGATACAAAGCGACGGTCAAAAACAGTGCCGTCACGTGCAACAAGAGCACCAAATCGGCAGACCAGTCTTACAACTCCGTCTTGCGCACCGATGACCCTGCCACCAGCAACCATCTGTTCGTGGACGGCAAGCAGGTTCCCCTCGGCGTCAAGGCATCGCTGGAGAAGTATTTCGGCTGCACGCAAAAACAGGAACATGCCTGGGAAGATGGCGGCGGCTGGGATCGGCAGGACTTTTTCTATACCGTTACCGCGACCTGCGGTGCCGACGGAACTTATGTCCGCCTCGTCAAGTAGACGATGCCAGCAAACATCATCAAATCAAAACCGCTCCCGCGCCTGTGACGGGCGTCCGGGAGCGGTGTGCTGAAATGCGGCGCATCGCATACAACCGGATAACGCTTTTGGCGCCTTTCTCCTGTTGTGTCCCGAAACGGAAATGCCTCTGTCTCTTTTCCGGACACTAAAAAAGCAGCCGAAAGCCTGTGTTCCGGCGTTGATTAAAATTACACTCAATTGCAACCATAGAGGCAAACAGGATCGTAAGACTTACAAGATAGACGTCATTTCATCAAAAAAGCAACGTCTGTTCCGAGTGGGGTATAATGGCAAAGCGATCCAAATTTCTTTATTCCTGTGCAAATGTTATGCGCGACCGCGGTGGAAATTTTGCCATGATCGCCGCTTTGGTACTCCCGGTATTGTTGGCATCGGGCGGCGTCGCGATCGACATGACGAACATGATGCTCGCCAAAAACCAGCTGCAGGACGCGACGGACGCGGCAGCGCTTGCGGCATCGTCCGCGCTCATCAATGACGCGGCGAGCATGGAACAGGCAAAGAAGATCGCCAGAGATTTTGTCAAGGCGCACACCCAGAGCGCGCTGACGGCCGGCATGACCGCCGAAGAGATTGCCGCCTTCGAAGCAGCATTTCTCAAGAACACCACTGTCGATATCACTGCGGATCCCAAAACGGCTACCCTGACCAGCAGCAAGGCCTATAACGTCAGTGTATCGTCGAAATTCGACTTTCCGCTGAATGCCTTCACCCGGCTTCTCGGCCAGAAAAGCACGGAAATTGCGACGGCAAGCAAGTCCTTCAGCTCATCGGAAACGAAGAACGCCGTCTCGATGTTCCTGGTCCTCGACCGGTCCGGCTCCATGGGCGAAGACACGGCGACAGTCGTCGAAGACAAGCCGACCAAGATCGAGCAATATTCATGCGGTAGAAATAACTCGAGGACCTGCGAGCGCGAGGTTCCCAACTACATCACGAAAATCGATGCGTTGAAGGACGCAACGAAGAGTCTGACCGGGTACTTCAAGGCAGCCGATCCGGACAAAGTTCTCGTCAGAACCGGTGCGGTTTCCTACAATGCATCGATGCAGAAACAGACCGATCTGACCTGGGGAAGCGGCACCGTGGACAATTATGTCAAGGCGCTGACGGCAACTGGCGGCACGGACTCCGGAGATGCCTTTGAGACCGCTTACGAGAAGCTCGTCCTGGAGAAAAATGGCAAGATGGTCGAAGAAGCCGAACACTTGACCAAGAACAAACAGGTTCCGACAAAATACATCATCTTCATGACCGACGGTGACAACAACTACGCCTCCGCAGACACTGAGACGGAAAAATGGTGCGACAAGGCAAGGGCAAAAAACATCCAGGTCTATACGGTCGCATTCATGGCGCCTGCGCGAGGCCAGAAACTGCTCGGCAAGTGCGCGACCACGACAAGTCACTATTTCAAGGCTGAGGATGCGGAGCAACTGAACGCCGCATTCAAATATATCGGCGAAAAAGCCTCGGCGATGACTGTTCGCCTGACGCAGTAATCGCTTCTATCACCGAAATCACAAGCCCGTTCCGGGACACCGGAGCGGGCTTTTCCGTGTTATCCGGGAAATCGCAAGCCGTTTCGAACGTACGGTCTTCTACAATTTTCATCTTATTGAAAACGCTATTGCAAGCGCTTCGTATCGGTGCATAAATCGCTCATATGCCCCGTTGGTGTTCGCCTCCGGTCTCCCAAACCGCACGCAGAGGTAAGCCTTTTCCATGATCGATCGTTTGTCCAACGAGAAAATTCCCAGCGCCGCACCCCGCGCTTCGAGCTCCGAAGTCCTTGCCCAGGAAATCATCGAGCGCCTCACCTATCGTATCGGCAAGGACCCGAAGGTCGCCAAGCCGCATGACTGGCTGACCGCCGCCATCCTGGTGGTGCGCGACCGCATCACCGACAACTGGATGGAATCGACGCGCAAGACCTACGCCACCGATGCCAAGCGCGTCTATTACATGTCACTGGAGTTCCTGATCGGCCGCCTGATGCGCGATGCCGTCACCAATATCGGCCTGATGGACGAGCTGCGCGAGGCGCTGGCCTCTTTCGGGGTCGATATCGACGTTATCGCCGCGCTTGAGCCGGATGCAGCGCTCGGCAATGGTGGTCTTGGCCGTCTGGCTGCCTGTTTCATGGAGAGCATGGCGACCGTCGATATCCCGGCCTATGGCTACGGTATCCGTTATGTCCACGGCCTGTTCCGCCAGCAGATGGCTGACGGCTGGCAGGTCGAACTGCCGGAAACCTGGCTTGCCCATGGTAACCCCTGGGAATTCGAGCGCCGCGAAAGCTCCTACGAAATCGGCTTCGGCGGCTCGGTCGAAACCGTCAATGTCGATGAGGAAGTCACCCGCTACGTCTGGAAGCCGGCCGAGCGCGTCATCGCCACGGCCTGCGACACGCCGGTGGTCGGCTGGCGCGCCAAGCGCGTCAACACGCTGCGCCTGTGGACCGCCCATCCGATCGACCCGATCCTGCTCGACGCCTTCAACGCCGGCGATCACATCGGCGCGCTGCGCGAAAGCAACAAGGCCGAAAGCCTTGCCCGCGTGCTCTATCCGGCCGACGCGACGCCGGCCGGCCAGGAACTGCGCCTGCGCCAGGAATTCTTCTTCTCATCCGCCTCGCTGCAGGACATCCTGCGCCGCCACCTGCAGCAATATCCGGATTTCACCTCCTTGCCGGACAAGGTAGCGATCCAGCTCAACGATACCCATCCTGCCGTGTCGGTTGCCGAACTCGTCCGTCTTTTGACCGACGTTCACGGCATGGATTTCGAGACAGCCTGGGATATCGCCCGCCACACCTTCTCCTACACCAACCACACGCTGCTGCCGGAAGCGTTGGAAACCTGGCCGGTCCCGCTGTTCGAGCGGCTTTTGCCGCGCCACATGCAGATCGTCTATGCGATCAACGCCAAGATCCTGCTCGAGGCCCGCAAACAGAAGACCCATACCGATCAGGAGGTCCGCAATATCTCGCTGATCGACGAGAGCGGCGACCGCCGCGTGCGCATGGGCAACCTTGCCTTTGTCGGTTCCCACTCGATCAATGGCGTTTCCGCCCTACATACTGAACTCATGAAGGAAACCGTCTTTGCCGATCTGCACCGGCTCTACCCGACACGCATCAACAACAAGACCAACGGCATCACGCCGCGCCGCTGGCTGATGCAGTGCAATCCCGAGCTCGTCACGCTGATCCGCGATGCGATTGGCGATGAGTTCATGGATAATACGGAAGCCCTGCAGGCGCTGGATCCATTTGCCGACAAGCCCGATTTCCAGGAAAAATTCGCTGCGATCAAACGCGCCAACAAGGTCAAGCTTGCCCAGCTGGTGCAGAGCCGCATGGGCATCCGGCTCGATCCGTCGGCAATGTTCGACATCCAGATCAAGCGCATCCACGAATACAAGCGCCAGCTCCTCAATATCATCGAGGCGATCTCGCTCTACGATCAGATCCGCTCGCATCCGGAACTGGATTGGGTGCCGCGGGTCAAACTGTTCGCCGGCAAGGCGGCGCCGAGCTATCACAATGCCAAGCTGATCATCAAGCTGGCCAACGATGTGGCCAAGGTCATCAACAACGACCCGTCGGTGCGCGGCCTGCTCAAGATCGTCTTCATTCCCAATTACAACGTCTCGCTCGCCGAGATCATGGTGCCGTCGGCGGACCTTTCCGAACAAATATCGACCGCCGGCATGGAAGCCTCTGGAACCGGGAACATGAAGTTCGCGTTGAACGGTGCGCTGACCATTGGAACGCTGGATGGCGCCAATGTGGAAATGCGTGACTGGGTCGGTGAGGAAAACATCAAGATCTTCGGGATGACGGCAGACGAAGTCACCAAGGTGCGCGCCGAGGGCCATAATCCTCGCGCCATCATCGAGCAATCGCGGGAACTGTCGCAGGCCTTGTTTGCGATTTCCTCCGGCGTGTTCTCGCCCGACGATCGCAACCGCTTCACCGGCCTGATCGATGGCATCTACAATCATGACTGGTTCATGGTGGCGGCCGATTTCGATGCCTATACCAAGGCGCAGCGTGAAGTCGACGCGATCTGGACGGACACGGCCAGCTGGTATTCCAAGACCATCCGCAACACCGCGCGCATGGGCTGGTTTTCCTCTGACCGCACAATCCGGCAATATGCCGGGGAAATTTGGAGAGCCGGATGACATCAGTGCCAAAAGACGCCACGCCTACCGTCCCGTCAGCCAGTCTGTCGGCGGCAGAGATTGCGGCGATCCTCGCTGGCACTCATAGCAATCCGTTCGCCGCCCTCGGCGTCCATCCGGCGGGCAAGGAGTTCGTCGCCCGCTGCTTCATTCCCGGCGCCGAAGCGGTGACCGCCGAAACCCTGGCCGGCAAGGAGATCGGCACGCTGACACGGCGTGACGATGCCGGCTTCTTCGAGGGTATCATTGCCGTCAAAAAGGCCCAGCCGGTCCGCTACCGCGCCCGCAATGGCGGCGGCGAATGGACCGTCACCGATCCCTACAGCTTCGGCCCCGTACTCGGGCCGATGGACGACTACTATATCCGCGAAGGCTCGCATCTGCGGCTGTTCGACAAGATGGGCGCGCATCCGATCAGGCATGACGGCGCCGACGGTTTTCATTTTGCCGTCTGGGCGCCCAATGCCAAGCGCGTCTCCGTGGTCGGCGATTTCAACGATTGGGACGGCCGCCGCCATGTGATGCGGCTGCGCCAGGACACCGGCATCTGGGAAATCTTCATCCCCGACGTCCAATCGGGTGCGATCTATAAATACGAGATTGTCGGCAAGAATGGCGAACTGCTGCCGTTGAAAGCCGACCCGTTTGCCCGCCGCTCGGAACTGCGCCCGAACAATGCGTCGATGACCACGGGCGAGATCGAACAGGTCTGGCAGGACGAAGCGCACCGGGCGCATTGGGCCAAGGTCGATGCCCGCCGTCAGCCGATCTCGATCTACGAGGTCCATGCCGCCTCCTGGCAGCGCCGTGACAATGGCGACATGCTGACCTGGGACGAAATGGCCGAGCGCCTGATGCCCTATTGCGTCGATATGGGCTTCACCCATATCGAATTCCTGCCGATCACCGAATATCCCTATGATCCGTCATGGGGCTACCAGACCACCGGCCTCTATTCGCCGACCGCCCGTTTCGGCGAGCCGGAAGGTTTTGCCCGCTTCGTCAACGGCGCCCACAAGGTCGGCGTCGGCGTCATCCTCGATTGGGTTCCGGCGCATTTCCCGACCGATGCCCACGGTCTTCGCTGGTTCGACGGCACGGCACTTTACGAGCATGAGGACCCGCGTCAGGGCTACCACCCCGACTGGAACACCGCGATCTACAATTTCGGCCGCGCCGAAGTGTTTTCCTACCTCGTCAACAACGCACTCTACTGGGCTGAAAAATTCCACCTGGACGGTTTGCGCGTCGATGCGGTCGCCTCGATGCTCTACCTCGACTATTCGCGCAAGCATGGCGAATGGGTGCCGAACGAGTATGGCGGCAACGAGAACCTCGATACCGTCCGCTTCCTGCAGACCATGAACAAGGAAGTCTACGGCAGCCATCCCGGCATCATCACCATCGCCGAGGAATCCACCTCCTGGCCGAAGGTCTCGGCTCCGGTTCATGCCGGCGGCCTCGGCTTCGGCTTCAAGTGGAACATGGGCTTCATGCACGATACGCTGCAATATCTGCAGCGCGAACCTATCCATCGCAAGCACCACCACAACGACCTGACCTTCGGCCTGCTTTACGCCTTCAGCGAAAATTTCGTGCTGCCGCTTTCCCATGACGAAGTGGTGCACGGCAAGGGCTCGCTGATTGCCAAGATGGCCGGCGACGACTGGCAGAAATTCGCCAATCTCAGAGCCTATTACGGGTTCATGTGGGGCTATCCCGGCAAGAAACTGCTGTTCATGGGCCAGGAATTCGCCCAGTGGCAGGAATGGGCGGAAGATCGCTCGCTCGACTGGAACCTGCTCGAGTACCCGCTGCACGAAGGGATGCGCCGGCTGGTGCGGGACCTGAACGGCACCTATCGCAACAAGGCGGCGCTGCATGCGCGCGACTGCGAGGGCGAAGGCTTCGAATGGCTGATCGCCGACGACCGCGAGAATTCGGTCTTTGCCTGGCTGCGCAAGGCGCCCGGCGAAAAGACCATCGCCGTCATTAGCAATTTCACCCCGGTCTACCGGGAAAACTATACGATACCGCTGCCGGTGGAGGGGCGGTGGAAGGAAATTCTCAACAGCGATGCCGAGATTTACGGCGGCAGCGGCAAAGGCAACGGAGGAGCCGTCCAGGCAACGAAAAACAGTGCAGGCGTCATTACCGCCACCATCACCCTGCCGCCTTTGGCGACACTGATGCTGGAGCAGGATTAGCGCAGGGCAAGGCAGGCCCCAAGACCTGCCGGCGCTCTGTGTCAGAGACTATTTGGAGAGGACGCAGTTCCAAAGAGCCAAAATCGCTCGGGAACCATACTATCGGGAGGAAATTCAATGGAAAAACGCACCCAGCCCCTCGCCCGTGATGCAATGGCCTATGTCCTTGCCGGCGGCCGCGGAAGCCGCCTGAAGGAACTGACTGATCGCCGCGCCAAGCCTGCGGTCTATTTCGGCGGCAAGGCCCGCATCATCGATTTCGCGCTCTCGAACGCGCTGAACTCCGGTATCCGCCGCATCGGCGTCGCGACCCAGTACAAGGCACACTCACTGATCCGCCACCTGCAGCGCGGCTGGAACTTCCTGCGGCCGGAACGAAACGAAAGCTTCGATATCCTGCCTGCCTCCCAGCGCGTCTCCGAAACGCAATGGTACGAAGGCACCGCCGACGCTGTCTATCAGAACATCGATATCATCGAGGATCACGGCGTCGAATACATGGTCATCCTCGCCGGCGACCATGTCTACAAAATGGACTATGAGCTCATGCTGCAGCAGCATGTGGACTCGGGCGCCGACGTCACGATCGGCTGCCTGGAAGTGCCGCGCATGGAGGCGACCGGCTTCGGCGTCATGCACGTTGATGAGAAAGACCAGATCATCGCCTTCGTCGAAAAGCCGGCCGACCCGCCGGGCATTCCCGGCAATCCGGAGATGGCGCTGGCCTCGATGGGCATCTACGTCTTCCACACCAAGTTCCTGATGGACGTGCTGCGCCGCGACGCCGCCGATCCGTCCTCCTCCCGCGACTTCGGCAAGGACATCATCCCCTATATCGTCCAGCACGGCAAAGCCGTTGCCCACCGCTTCAACCAGTCCTGCGTCCGTTCCGATTTCGAGCGCGAAGCCTACTGGCGCGATGTCGGTACGATCGACGCCTATTGGCAGGCCAATATCGACCTCACCCACGTTACGCCGGAACTCGACATCTACGACGGTACCTGGCCGATCTGGACATTCGCCGAGATCAAGCCACCGGCAAAATTCGTCCATGACGACGAAAACCGCCGTGGCTCCGCCACCTCCTCGCTCGTGTCCGGCGACTGCATCATTTCCGGTGCATCACTCAACCGGTCCATGCTGTTTACCGGCGTCCGGGTGAATTCCTTCTCCAGGCTCGATGGGGCGGTCATCCTGCCCAACGTCAAGATCGGCCGGCATACCCAACTCAGCAACGTCGTCATCGACAGCCGCGTCGTCATCCCGGAAGGCCTCGTCGTCGGCGAGGATCCGGAATTCGACGCCAAGCGCTTCCGCCGCTCGGAAAACGGCATCTGCCTGATCACCCAGGCGATGATCGACAAGCTGGATCTGTGAGCATGGAAGTTCTGTCCGTCGCATCGGAAGTCTTTCCGCTGATCAAGACAGGGGGTCTCGCCGACGTGGCGGGCGCCCTGCCGGCGGCAATGAAACCGCACGGCGTGCGCATGCGCACGCTGATGCCCGGTTATCCGGTCGTGATGCAAAAGATCAAGAAGCCGCAGAAGATCGGCGGCTTCGACAACCTGTTCGGCAACCCCGCCTCGATCCTGGCGGTGGACCATGACGGTCTCGATCTTCTCGTGCTCGACGCGCCGGAACTGTTCGACCGCGACGGTGGCCCCTATGTCGATCCGGCCGGCCGCGATTACGCCGACAATTTCCGCCGCTTCGCCGCTCTGTCGCTGACCGCAGCCGAGATCGCCGGCGGCCTGCTGCCAAGCTGGAAGCCGGATCTCGTCCATGTCCATGACTGGCAGGCGGCTCTGACGCCGGTCTACATGCGGTTTGGCCCGGCGCATGCGACGCCGGTGGTGCTGACCATCCACAACATCGCCTTCCAGGGCCAGTTCGGGCCGGATGTCTTTGCCGAACTGGCGCTACCGCCGGAAGCCTTTTCGATGAGCTATGTCGAATATTTCGGCGATGTCGGTTTCCTCAAGGGCGGCCTGCAAACGGCCGATGCCATCACCACCGTCAGCCCGTCCTATGCCCAGGAAATCCTCACCCCCGAATTCGGCATGGGCTTTGAAGGCCTGTTGACCGCGCGCCTGTCCAGCCTCTCCGGCATCGTCAACGGCATCGACACCGATATCTGGGATCCGCAGACCGACAGGAACATCGCCGAGACCTACGGCCCAGGCACGCTGAAAAAGCGCGAGGCCAACCGCAAGGCGCTGTCGGCGCAATTCGGCTTCGACAACGCCCCCGGCCCGATCTTCTGCGTCGTCAGCCGCCTCACCTGGCAGAAGGGCATGGATGTGCTCGCCGAGGTGATCGACGATATCGTCGACAATGGCGGCAAGCTTGCCGTGCTCGGCTCCGGTGATCCGGCGCTCGAAGGCGCCTTCATTTCAGCCGCTGCCCGCCATCCCGGCCGCGTCGGCATGGTGATCGGCTATAACGAACCGTTGTCGCACCTGATGCAGGCCGGCAGCGATGCCATCCTCATCCCCTCGCGCTTTGAGCCCTGCGGCCTTACCCAACTTTACGGCCTGCGCTACGGCTGCGTCCCGATCGTTGCCCATACCGGCGGTCTTGCCGATACGATCATCGATGCCAACGAAGCAGCCCTTGCCGCAAAAGTTGCGACCGGCTTCCAATTCTCGCCCGTTTCTGCTGCCAGTTTGCGCCAGGCGCTGCGGCGTGCGTTTACCGCCTACCGGCAACCGAAAGTCTGGGCTCGTCTCCAGGCCCAGGGTATGAAATCAGACGTATCCTGGGATATGAGTGCGCATCGTTATGCCGACCTCTATTCCAGTCTTCTTGCGAAAGGCTAAGACCATGATCAGAACCGTTCAGACCACGCCCTATTTGGACCAGAAACCCGGAACCTCCGGCCTGCGCAAGAAGGTGCCGGTCTTCCAGCAGAAGAACTATGCCGAGAATTTTATCCAGTCGATCTTCAACTGCCTCGACGGGTTCAAGGGCGAAACGCTGGTGATCGGCGGCGACGGGCGCTATTACAACCGCGAAGCCATCCAGATCGCCATCAAGATGGCGGCTGCCAACGGTTTCGGCCGCATCCTTGTCGGCCGCGGCGGCATCCTGTCGACGCCGGCCGCCTCCAACGTCATCCGCAAGTACAAGGCCTTCGGCGGCATCGTGCTCTCGGCCAGCCACAATCCCGGCGGCCCGACCGAGGATTTCGGCATCAAGTACAATATCGGCAATGGCGGCCCGGCCCCTGAAAAGGTCACCGACGCCATCTATGCCGGCACCCGCACGATCGAGACCTACAAGATCGCCGAGGTGCCGGACATCAATCTCGATATCGAAGGCAGCCAGGACGTCGCCGGCATGGAAGTCGTCGTCATCGACCCGGTCGCCGACTATGCCGAGCTGATGGAAAAGCTGTTCGATTTCCCGGCCATCCGCAACATGATCGGCGGCGGCTTCCGCCTGCTCTTCGATGCCATGAGCGCCGTCACCGGCCCCTATGCCAAGGAAATCCTCGAAAACCGGCTGGGTGCCGCCAAGGGCTCGGTCCTCAACTTCATCCCGCTGCCTGATTTCGGCGGTCACCATCCGGACCCGAACCTGGTTCACGCCCGCGCCCTCTACGAGGAAATGATGAGCGAAGACGCGCCGGACTTTGGCGCGGCATCCGACGGCGACGGCGACCGCAACCTGATCATCGGCAAGGGCATCTTCATCACCCCGTCCGACAGCCTTGCCATGCTCGCCGCCAATGCCAGCCTCGCGCCTGGCTATTCCAAGGGCCTGGCCGGCATCGCCCGTTCGATGCCGACCAGTGCCGCCGCCGACCGCGTTGCCGAAAAGCTCGGCATCGGCATCTACGAGACCCCGACCGGCTGGAAATTCTTCGGCAATCTGATGGATGCCGGCCTCGTCACCATCTGCGGCGAGGAAAGCGCCGGCACCGGCTCCAACCACGTGCGCGAAAAGGATGGCCTCTGGGCGGTTCTGCTCTGGCTCAACATTCTCGCCGTGCGCATGGAAAGCGTTCAGGATATCGCCCGCCAGCATTGGACCACCTATGGCCGCAACTACTATTCCCGCCACGACTATGAAGAGGTCGATTCGGATGCGGCCAACGGCCTGGTGACGGCGCTGCGCGACCAGCTCGCCACCCTGCCCGGCAAGACCTTCGGCAAGCTGAAGGTCGCCACCGCCGACGACTTCTCCTACAACGACCCGATCGACAAGTCGGTCTCGAACAACCAGGGCATCCGCATCCTGTTCGAAGGCGGCTCCCGCGTCGTCTTCCGCCTGTCGGGCACCGGCACCTCGGGCGCCACCTTGCGCGTCTATATCGAACGCTACGAGCCCGACGCCTCCAAGCACGACACCGAAACCCAGGAGGCGCTCGCCGACCTGATCGCCGTCGCCGACGAGATCGCCGGCATCAAGACCCGCACCGGCCGCTCCGAACCGACTGTCATTACCTGAGCGGATGGTCTAAGGAGAGGCATGACCTCCGTCTACCCTCCCCTCGATGGGGAGGGTCGGCGCTTGCGCCGGGGTGGGGTGACCACCACGCGCTCAATCGCATCAGATCACGGACGAACCCCGCCGCAAAAGGAAACGCGACAATGACCGACAACGATCTCGTCGCCCTCTACAAGGCCGGTAAATTCAAGGAAGCACTTGCCGCCGCCATCGGCGAAAACGGCAAGTCCAAATCCACCCCGACCCGCCTCGTCATGGACAAGCAGGCCGGCAAGCTGCGCTGCTATCGCGGCAACAAGCGCGTCGAGAAGGACGCAAACGGCGAATGGCAGCTAGTGAAGCTGCTGCCCTGAGCAGCTCCAGCAAAAAGTGCGCAACGATTTTGCGCTAGCAATTGTTTTAAAACAAGGAGTTAGAGCGTTTTCGTGTTTTGACGGAAAGCGGAAACGCTCTGAAGGCTGGCGTTACGCCACCGGCCGCCCGCTCGCCACTTCCAGAACCTCAAACCAGTCCTGCAGATCGAAATCGATCTCCACCGCCCGCGCCAGCGCCTTCACCCTTTCCGGATCGGTCGAACCGATGATCGGCAACGGTTTCGACGGCAGGCGCAGCAGCCACGCAAGCGCCACCGTGCCCGCACCCTCTACGCCATATTGGGCGGCAAGCCTGGTCAGAAGATCGACGAGAGCCGGATTGCCTTTCTCCCTGTCGAACAGCCGGCCGCCCCCCAGCGGCGACCACGCCATCGGTGAAATCCCGTAATTGACGCATTCGTCCAGCGTCCCGTCATAGAGCGGTGCTGTATGCGTCACCGAAAGCTCGATCTGGTTGACCATCAGCGGAATAGGCAGTTTCGACTGCAACATCGCAAATTGCGACGGCGTATAGTTGGAAACCCCCAAAGCCCGCGTCTTGCCTTCCGCAACCAGCGCCTCCAGAACCTCGGCCACTTCGGCTGCATCCATCAGCGGATCGGGCCGATGCAGCAGCAGCATATCGACATGATCGGTCTTCAGATTGCGCAACGAGTTTTCCAACGACCAGCGGATATGAGCGGCCGTGCTATTATAATGCTTGACGCGATGCTTCGGCCGCGCCGGACCGGTCAGCGCAATGCCGCATTTCGTCACCAGTTCGATCCGGTTGCGCAGGTCAGGACGGGTGGCCAGCATCTCGCCGAACAGCGCCTCGACCCGGTAGCCGCCATAGATATCCGCATGGTCGATCGTGGTGATGCCCGCGTCCAGGCAGGTATCGACGGTACGGGCGATCGAGGCGATCGTGCTCGTTTCCGGGGTGTCGGCAATACGAAAAGCGCCCCAGACCATGCGCGAAAATTCCGGGCCGTCACGATGGATCTTGATACGGGGTGACATGGGCACTCACTCGACGGTTGGGGAAACGGGGAAATTATTGGGTCACGGCTGCGACCACCAACGTATAGAGTCTCGGCAGACCCGGCACAACGGATGCGCGCGACGTTGCCGGATGAAAAAATTCATCCCCGCAAATCCCCGCCCTGAAAACCTGTGCGATACTTCTTCCCGTCCCATCACGGATACACCGGAAAGCGTTGCCGGCGAGGTGGGGCCGGTGCCCGGATGGTTTGGCGAAACGCGCGCAAAATCCCCGGGGCTGCGTGAAAGGCGGTTCTCCTCCGGTTCGTGAATGAACCGGGCGTGCCGGGTAGCCACACCACAGGCGGTTCACCCCGCCGGACGGTTTTGCCGTCCTAGGGTCCAGGGCTAAACCCCGCCGCATTGAAAGGCCTGGCGGATAAGCGGCCGGGCCGGGGCATTGGAGGCTTTCCTGTCAGAGAGGAAAGCGCAGAAGAACCTGAGAAGCGCGGCAAAAGACACTGAACGGGGCGCCGGAAGGCGTCATATAAATTACTTAGTCATCGGCACTTTCCAGCGCCCCGGCCAAGTAAACCAAACCAGCAAACCCACGGCGGATTTTTCCGGGCGTGGCTTGAAGTGTTGAGGGCTCGGCCGCAGCGCGGCGGGTTGGGGTGATCACCGCGAACACCATAGTCAATTGCGAATGCCGCAGCCCCCGGAGCTTTGCTCCGACCCTCCCCTCGAAAGGAGGGTAAACATACCGCTTGCAACATCCGCCAAAGCGGGGACAAATCACTGTCAAACCAATCTGATACGAAACTGCCGACGCCAACACATCATCCTCAAGGTGCCCCCCAATGCCGAACCCGCTCGTTTCCCCCCTCGGCGCCACGCTCACCGGCAGCGGTACGACCTTTGCGGTCCGCTCCAGCACCGCCTCCGGCATCGAACTCTGCCTCTACGACACGACCGGAAACCGGGAACTGCGCCGCCTGCCGATGCAGCGCGGCGACGATGGTATCCACAGCCTGACCGTCCCGGATGCGCCTGCCGGCACCCGCTACGGTTTTCGTGCCTCGGGGAGCTACGATCCGGATCATGGCCTCTGGTTCGACCCCGCCAAGCTGCTGGTCGACCCCTACGCCCGCGAACTCGACCGTGCCTTCCACTACCATCCCCGCCTGTCGGCCTTCGGCGACGACACCGCCGATCTCGTGCCCAAGGCAATCGTCACGGAACCGCAGAGCGCACAACGGCAAGCACCGCTCTTCCAGACCGGCGGCCTGATCTACGAAGTTGCAGTCCGTCCCTTCACCATGCTGCATCCGGATGTGCCGGAACATCAGCGCGGCACCGTTGCTGCACTTGCCCATCCCGCTATCATTGCCCACCTGAAGCGGATCGGCGTCTCCGCCATCGAGCTGATGCCGATCACCGCATGGATCGACGAGCGCCACCTGCCGCCCCTCGGGCTTTCCAACGGCTGGGGCTATAACCCCATCGCCTTCATGGCGCTCGATCCCCGCCTTGTGCCCGGCGGCATGACTGAACTGCGCGAAACCGTTGCAGCCCTTCATGCCGAAGGCATCGGCACCATTCTCGATCTGGTCTTCAACCATTCCGGCGAAAGCGACCGCTTCGGCGCCACACTCTCCATGCGCGGCCTCGACAATCACATCTATTACCGCCACGCCACGGATCGGTCGGGCGAACTGATCAACGATACCGGCTGCGGCAACACCATCGCCTGCGATCACCCGGTGGTACGCCAGCTCATCCTCGACAGCCTGCGTCACTTCGTTCTTTCTGCGGGGATTGATGGTTTCCGCTTCGATCTCGGCTCGATCCTTGGCCGCGATGCCAACGGCTTCAGCAGCGATGCCACGCTGCTCACCGAAATGCGCACCGATCCTGTCCTCAAAGACCGCGTGCTGATCGCCGAACCCTGGGATATCGGCCCCGGCGGCTACCAGCTCGGCAACTTCCCCGCCCCCTTCCTCGAATGGAACGACCGGGCCCGCGACGACCTGCGCCGCACCTGGCGCGGCGATAGCCACACGATCGGCGATCTGGCGACGGCGCTGGCCGGCTCGTCCAATATCTTTTCCCGCAATGGCGGCGAAAACACCCGCAGCGTCAATTTCATCGCCGCCCACGACGGCTTCACGCTGATGGATCTCGTCTCCTATGCCGGTAAGCACAATGGAGCCAATGGCGAGGACAACCGCGATGGCCATAACGAAAATCATTCGTGGAACAATGGCGTCGAAGGCGCAACCGCCGATCCCGAGGTCCAGGCCTTCCGCCGCCGCGATGTCATGGCGCTGCTGTCGACCCTGTTTGCCACGCGCGGCGCCATCATGCTGACGGCAGGCGACGAAGGCGGCCGCAGCCAGCGCGGCAACAACAACGCCTATTGCCAGGACAATGCCATCACCTGGGTCGACTGGAGCAAACTGGACGAGACACTGATCGCCCATACCGCCGCACTGTCGCAGATCCGTGCCCGCTTCGATGCCTTCCGCGACACCACGTTCTTCACCGGAAATGGCGATGTCGAATGGCTGCGGTTCGACGGCCAGCCGATGGCGACGGGCGATTGGGAAAGTGCGACGACAGATCATCTGGTCATGCTGCTGTCCACCGGCGACACGGTGCAGGACAGGCGCACCCGCCTTGCAATCGTCATCAATCGCAGCCACGCACCGCATCCGGTCCATCTGCCGGTCGGGCCGGGCTCCGGCTGGCAGAGCCTGCTGCCTTCAGCCAATGCCGGTATCGGCATGATTGCTGCGCGCAGTGTCGGTTTCCACGTCGAAGTTTGGTGACCTATGCTCCTCAGCCGATTGCCGTTTTTCCCCAGAGCGGCCTATAGAGAAACCGGGGGGATGTTTTTGATCGGAAAAGAGAATGCCGCAGGAAATTTCGCTATCTGACGTCAAGAACCTGGTGGGCACCGAGGTCGGTATCTCCGACTGGATCACGGTCACGCAAGAGACCATCGACGGATTTGCCGACGCCACCGACGACCACCAGTTCATCCATTCCGACCCGGTGCGCGCCGCTGCCGAAACGCCGTTCGGGGGTACGATCGCGCACGGCTTCCTGTCCCTGTCGCTGCTGTCGGCAATGAATTACAATTGCCTGCCAAAGATCCGCGAACAGACGATGGGCATCAACTACGGCTTCGACAAGGTGCGCTTCGTGACGCCGGTGAAAAGCGGCGCCAAGGTGCGCGGCCGCTTTACCATGGCCGAGGCCCGCTTCCGCGGCGCCGGCATGCTGATGGTGACCTATGAGGTCACCGTCGATATCGAAGGCGAACGCAAACCGGCCCTGACGGCCACCTGGCTGACCATCATCCAGTTCGACCCGAAGGATCGGCCTGACGATGTCTGAGGAACCGGCACTGGAGCAGACCATCCGCCGGGCCTTCACCCAGCAGGCAAATTCCTGCCGCGAGCTCGGTTCGCCCTTCACCGCAAGACTTTGCATGATCGCTTCCGCGCGGCTGACCGCCGGTCATCCGGTCGGGGAAAAGATCCTGTCCTGGGCGGGTGATCCCTCGCCGAGCGGTGATTCCGTGCCGCTGCGGTTGGCTGGTGCCCTGCATGCACTGGTTCTATCCGGCACCGACGGCGATCTGGCCGCCGTCTATCCACCACATCCCATCGACAATGACGACGATTTGTGGAGTGCCATCGAGAATGCGCTGCAGAGGCATGCGTCCTTCATCCTCGACCGGCTGACATCGGCGCCGCAGACCAACGAGGTGCGCCGGTCCGGCGCCCTGCTTCCCGGTTTCCTGACCATCTCCAGCCTCTTGCAAAAACCGCTGGTCCTCTCGGAAGTCGGCGCCAGCGCCGGGCTCAACCTGCAATGGGATCGCTACGATTACAGATTTGGAAACAGACCCTGGGCCTTGCGGCCCTCACCGGTGCTGATCGGCCCGGAATGGCGTGGCTCTATGCCGCCGCTCGACGTTGGCATTCACGTCGCCAGCCGTGCCGGCTGCGATCTCAATCCGCTGAACCCGGCAAGCGAGGCCGACGCCCTGCGCCTGCTCTCCTACATCTGGGCCGACCAGCAGGACCGGCTTGAACGCACCCGTTTTGCGCTGTCGATCGCCGCCGGCAACCGCCAGACTGTGGACCGCGCCGACGCAGTGGACTGGCTGGAACAGCGCCTGCAGGAGGTGCGCGAAGATCAGGTTCACGTGGTTTATCATACCATCGCCTGGCAATATCTGCCCGCATCGTCCAAAGCAAAGGGTGAAGCCCTGATCGCTGCCGCCGGAGCGCGCGCGACACAGAAGGCGCCGCTGGCGCGCCTGCAGATGGAAGCAGACGAACAGAAACACAATGGCGCAGCGCTGACACTGCAGATCTGGCCATCCGGTGAAAAACACCTGATCGGCCGCGCCGATTTTCACGGCCGCTGGGTGGAATGGATCGGCTGGCCCGGCCTGCATTGACGTTCTTGGGCGGCACTGGGTGGCAAGGGCCCCTCACCCTAACCCTCTCCCCGCAAGCGGGGAGAGGACGGCGGAGTTCGCCGCTGGTCCCTTCTCCCCGTCTACGGGGAGAAGGTGGCCGACAGGCCGGATGAGGGGCTTATAGCCAATAGCGTAACTGCGATCAGTTCCCGGCATCCTCGGCAGCTTCGGCCAGGAGCGTCGAGACATACGGTGAAAACGACCGCCAGCATTCGACCCGGAATGTATCCTCGGCGGTGCGCAAAAGCACGATCTCGGCCTTGGCCAGAACCGTCCGCGAGCAGGCGCCGACCGGGAAGGCAGCGAGCGACAGATCTTGCGGGCAACCACCATTGATCGCCACTTCGGCGCCGCGTCCCTTGACGATCAGTGCCGTGTTGCGATGGGAAATATCCGTTGCCGAATGCAGCACGTTGCTGGATGCCACAGCCGCCATCAGGTCGGCCTCGTTTTCATCGATGACCAGCCATTCGTCCGGCCCGAGCCAGAGCGCATGGCGGCCGTCCGCGGAAGTCGATGTCTTGGCCTTGACCGGCAGTGAAAGCCCAAGCGCACTCGAGAGTGCCGCAACGGCATCGGGCTTGGCCCGAAGCGAAATCCGGGTTGCGGGTGCTGCAACGGAAAGCGATGCGGCGCCGGAGCCGCCGTGGAAGCCTGACAGCGGCAGGGTGCGGGTTGCGAGATCAGCCCCAATCAAATCAGCCATTGATGCGGCCTCCTTCCTTGTCAAAGAACACCATGTCGCTCACCTCGACGGCGATCGTCTTGTCGGGCATCGGCACATAGAGCGTCTGGCCGATCTTCGCCTTGCCGCCGGCAACCAGCGCCAGAGCAATCGAGCGGCCGCAGTTTTCCGACCAGTAGGCCGAGGTCACATGCCCGATCATCGTCATCGGCAGCGGCTGGTTCGGGTCGGCAACGATCTGCGCGCCTTCTTCCAGCACGACCTTCGGATCCTTGGTCAAAAGGCCGACCAGCTGCTTGCGGCCATCGGCGACAAGATCGGGACGGCGCAGGCCACGAATACCGACGAAATCCGTCTTCTTCTTGCCAACAGCCCAGGAAAGCGACGCATCGTCCGGGGTCACGGTCCCATCGGTATCTTGGCCAACGATGATGTAGCCCTTCTCGGCGCGCAGGATATGCATCGCCTCGGTCCCGTAGGCACAGGCGCCAAGCGCTTGCGCCCGCTCGTAGATCGCAGCCCAGACGGCCGGGCCGAAATCGGCGGGAACGTTGACTTCGAAACCGGTTTCGCCGGTGAACGACATGCGGAACAACCGGGTCGGCACGCCGCAGATCTTGCCTTCGCGAACGCTCATATGCGGGAAGGCTTCGTTCGACAGGTCGATACCCTCGACCAGCGGCGCAATGATCTCGCGGGCCTTCGGCCCCTGTACCGCAATGACAGCCCACTGTTCGGTAGCCGAGGTCAGCCAGACGTTCAGATGCGGGAACTCGGTCTGCAGATAGTCTTCCATATGGTTCATGACGCGGGCAGCTCCACCCGTGGTCGTCGTCACATGGAAGCGATCCTCCGCCATGCGGCCGACAACGCCGTCATCATAGACGAAGCCATCCTCACGCAGCATGATGCCGTAGCGGCAGCGACCGGGCTTCAGCGTGTCCCAGCTGTTGGTGTAGATGAGGTTGAGGAACTGCGCCGCATCCGGGCCGACCACCTCGATCTTGCCGAGCGTCGAGGCATCGAAGATGCCCGCGACGTCGCGCACCGTCTTGCACTCGCGGTTGACGGCCTGATGCATGTCCTCGCCGGAGCGCGGATAGTACCAGGCGCGCTTCCACTGGCCGACATCCTCGAACACCGCGCCTTGCGCTTCTTCCAAAGCGTGCATCGGCGTCTTGCGGGTCGGGTCGAACAGTTCGCCGCGCGAATGGTTGATCAGCGTACCGAAGGTCACCGGCGTGTAGGGCGCGCGGAACGTGGTGAGGCCGACCTTCGGGATTTCGCGGCCAAGCGTTTCGGCAGCGATCGCCAGACCGTGGATATTCGACAGCTTGCCCTGATCGGTCGCCATGCCGTTGGTGGTAAAGCGCTTGATATGCTCGATCGAGTGCATGCCTTCGCGCACCGCAAGACGGATATCCTTGGCGCAGACATCGTTCTGGAAATCGATGAACGCCTTCACCGTCGTGTCCGGACCAGCACCCTCGGCAGCACCGGCCATGCCGCCGGTCCAGTCAAAAGCGTTCACGCCGTGCAGAGCCAACTTTTCCGGGGCGGTAAAGCCGGACGCATTCGACATCAGTTCGCCGGCGGCCAGCGATTCCTCAATGGTCGCCTGCAGGTCGTTGGTGCCGTTGCAGGCGCCGACAGACAGGCAATCCTGCGCATAGGTGCCGGGCAGGAAGCGCTGGCTTTCGAAGTCATAGGCCACCTTGCCCCGCGACTGCGAGAACATGTGCACCGAGGGCGTCCAGCCGGCCGACACCAGCAGCGCGTCGATGGCGATCTTGCGGGCACTGCCGCCGCCATTGCGGGCGACCGACATGGAGGACACCCGGAGCTTGCCACCGGTATCGACGACGGCATGACCGGCCATAACCTCGATACCAAGCGAGCGTGCCTCGGCGAGAACTGCCTCGCCCGGCTGCTCCCGGCTATCGACGATGGTAGCAATGGTAATGCCGGCCCGCTTCAGATCGAAAGCGGCTTCATAGGCAGAATCGTTCGCCGTATAAACGCCGACCTTCTTGCCGACGGCGACGCCGAAATGATTGAGGAAGGTGCGGGCGGCAGACGCCAGCATGATGCCGGGGCGGTCGTTGTTCGCAAACACCATGTGGCGCTCGATAGCGCCGGTGGCGATGATGACGCGCTTGGCGCGGACCTGCCAGAGACGCTCGCGCGGCAGCTTCTTGTCGGGCTTGGCCAGATGCTCGGTGACGCGCTCGTTGAGGCCAACGAAATTCTGGGCGTAATAGCCGAATGCCGTCGTGCGCGGCAGCACGGTGACATTGTCCATCTTCGCCAGATTGGTGGCCGTGGCTTGAGCCCAGGCAAACCCGTCCTTTCCGTCGATGGTGACGCTCTTGTCGTAATGCAGCGCGCCGCCGACTTCCGGCTGCTCGTCGCAGATGATGACGCGGGCCCCGGTCTTGGCTGCGGCAAGGGCGGCCGAAAGGCCGGCAACTCCGGCGCCGATCACCAGCACGTCGCAATGGGCATAGCGGCTGGAATAATGGTCGGTATCGTCCTCGGTCGGCGAGACGCCGAGACCGGCAGCGGCGCGGATCTGCGGCTCATAGACGTGCTTCCACGCCTGCTTCGGCCACATGAAGGTCTTGTAGTAGAAACCGGCGGCAAAGAAAGGCGCCAAAAGATTGTTGACCGCGCCGACGTCGAAGGCGAGCGACGGCCAGCGGTTCTGCGAGATCACCTTCATGCCGTCGAACACGTCCTGCACGGTGGCGCGGACGTTCGGCTGCTTGCGGGCCGCGTCGCGCTCGACTCCAACAAGCGCATTCGGCTCTTCGGCGCCGGCCGAGACGATGCCGCGCGGACGATGGTATTTGAACGAGCGGCCGACGAGATGGACGCCGTTGGCGAGCAGCGCCGAGGCGACGGTATCGCCTTCAAGGGCGGCATAGCTCTTGCCATCGAAGAAGAAACGGGCGGTTTTTGCAGGAGTGAGACGGCCTGCACCGGGGATACGATTGGCGCCGCTCATTTCGCGTCCGACTCCGTGGCTTCATAGGTTTCGACTGTGGCTTCGGTTGCCGGACGTAGCGTGCCGAGATCGGGCCTTGGCAGGCCGGCCTTATAGGTCGTCAGGAATTTGTCGCTAACCGTGTCGCGGGCCGCATTGAAGAAACGGCCACAGCCGTTCAGGTGCCGCCAGCGCTCGAAGGTCAGGCCCTTGACGTTGTCGCGCAGGAAGAAGAACGCCTCGAATTCCTCGTCGGTCATCTCGGTCATATTGGTGGGACGGGCAATATGGGCGTCGCCCGCCTGGCGGAATTCAAGCTCGGAACGCTCTTCCTCGCAATAGGGGCAGTAGATCAGCAGCATGACGTGTTCCCCTTAATGCGCAACGGCGGCAGCGGCCGCTTCGTCGATCAGACGGCCCGAACGGAAGCGTTCCAGCGTGAACGGCGCGTTGATCTTGTGCGGCGCATCGTTGGCGATGGTGTGGGCAAAGACATTGGCCGAACCCGGCGTTGCCTTGAAGCCACCCGTACCCCAGCCACAATTAACGTAAAGCCCCGAAACCGGGGTCTTGGCGAGGATTGGCGAGCGATCCGGCGTCACGTCGACAATGCCGCCCCAGGAGCGCATCATCTTCATCCGGCGGAAGATCGGAAACAGCTCGCAGATGGCGTCCAGCGTATGGGTGATGATCTGCAGGCCGCCGGTTTGGGAATAGGACGAATACTGGTCGGTACCGGCGCCGATGACGAGTTCGCCCTTGTCGGACTGGGAAATGTAGGCGTGAACCGTGTTGGACATGACGACGCAAGGAAAGATCGGCTTGATCGGCTCGGACACCAGCGCCTGCAACGGATAGCTGACCAGCGGCATGCGCACGCCGGCCATTTCCATCAGCACAGAGGTATGACCGGCAGCAACGACACCGACCTTCCTAGCATTGATCTGGCCGCGATTGGTATCGACACCGGCGACGGACCCATCCGGATTGCGGCGGATGCCGGTCACTTCGCAGTTTTGAATAATGTGCACGCCGCGGTCGGCAGCCGCACGGGCATAACCCCAGGCAACGGCATCGTGGCGGGCCGTGCCACCGCGGCGCTGCAGGGCGGCACCGTTGATCGGATAGCGGGCGGTGCGGGAGATATCGAGCGGCGGGCAGAATTCCTGCGCCTGTTCTGGCGTCAGCCATTCATTGTCGATGCCGTTCAGGCGGTTGGCATGGATGTGACGCTTGAACACCTGCTGATCATGGACATTGTGCGACAGCATCATCACGCCACGCGCCGAATACATGACGTTGTAGTTCAGGTCCTGGCTGAGACCATCCCAAAGCTTCAGCGCGTGATCGTAGATCCCCGCACTTTCGTCATAGAGATAGTTGGAGCGGATGATGGTGGTGTTGCGGCCGGTATTGCCGCCGCCGAGCCAGCCTTTTTCGAGCACGGCGATATTGGTGATGCCGTGTTCCTTGGCGAGGTAATAGGCGGTGCCCAGGCCATGGCCGCCGGCGCCGATGATGATGACATCATATTCCTTGCGCGGTTCGGGCGAGGTCCACTGCGCCTCCCATCCCCTGTGGCCGCGCATCGCTTCGCGAGCGACAGCAAAAACCGAATATTTGCGCATCCGCCTTCACACTCCGTAGTCCTGCCAAAAAGGCCGGTGAATTTCTTGTGGTCGATCCTAGAAATCGCAAATCCCGGACTTCCGCAACGTTTCTTTTGCGACGCGAGACGGCGCTTGTCGCACGACTTGCGACATCGGGAAGCCCGAGCTCTTATAAGGCATTGCACATATGCAGAAACACGATACACCAACGCCTTCCATGACACCGCAAGGATACACATCCGGCGGACAAGGGGCGGAAAACATGGGTTTCCAGCGATTTTCAGACATTAGAAGCAACTCGCGGCTGGACTTTGAGCAACCGATCTGGTATCCGCTCCCCCAATCGTAAAGCTCTCGGGCTCCGCGAACCATATTTTTTTGCCTCGTTGACCTGACTTCATGAGGCGATAACTCGAAATTAAAGGAACGGGATTAACGTGCAGGTACTAGTCCGCGACAACAACGTCGATCAAGCGCTCCGCGCACTCAAGAAGAAGATGCAGCGCGAAGGCATTTTCCGCGAAATGAAGATGCGTGAGGCCTACGAAAAGCCATCCCAGAAGCGCGCCCGCGAAAAGGCTGAAGGTGTTCGCCGCATTCGCAAGCTGGCCCGCAAGCGTTTGCAGCGCGAAAGCGGTATCGTTACGCCGCGCCCTGCAGGGGCTGCAGCACGCTGATCGGCGCCTACAGCGCAATCAGACGCGTAATTCAGGCGGGGGCGATTTGATCGCCACCGCTTTTTCTGTTTGAAACTGGAAAGTTCAGCATCCGTTTCAGGCTTCGTGTGGCCGGATAAAATTCCGAATGCACGAAAACAGCGCGCAAAGCGTGCTACACCGTCTTCGGACATGGAGCCTGGCACCCATGGTGGTGCATTTGTTATGCTGCTCGACGTTGAAATTATGCATGGTCGCCCGATATGCCGTTTCTATGCTTGGGGCATGCTTGCGAGGCTTCGCTTAACTGAGGGATCAATCTTTGACATCGACTGCAAGGAACGCGGATTTTTCCGA
>Ga0247813_10000778_pt1 | contig 26376 bp, 17 predicted proteins | sample UWRJL169409C1_FD_180719 | JGI IMG/M metagenome (GOLD analysis project Ga0247813, IMG submission 180719) | Plant litter microbial communities from Arlington Agricultural Research Station in Wisconsin, United States - UWRJ-L169-409C-1 | ecosystem: Environmental > Terrestrial > Plant litter >...
TGAGCATTCATATTATCTGCCACATTAAAACCCATTATTCTTTTAGAGTAAGCGTCAGTTATTAGACTTAAATAACATGGATTCTTTCTTTTTCCAATATAGGTTATATCTGATACCCAGACTTGCTCTGGTCTACAAATCTCTAACTCTAATATTTGATTTTGATGTTTTCTAAATCTATGATGAGAGTTTGTTGTTATATGGTAAGAACGTTTTGATATTATCAATAAATGATTTGCTCTAAGTATATCTATAAATTTATCTCGGCCTATTTTAAGTTGATTCAACTCGCTTTTTAAAAGATAATACAATTTTCTTGCTCCAATTCGAGGCATTGTATTTCTAATTTCCAAAACCATATTAACAACTTTTGAAGCCAAAAGCTTCTTATCGCAACTTTTTTTTACTCGACGATAGTAAACCTGTCTGTCAATCCCGAACAAAGTACAGGCAAACATTATTGTTTGTTGTTGTTCTTTTTTAAAATGGTCGATTGTTCGGGTGGTGAGTTTTTTCGAATGTCAATTTGATATTCTTTTTCTGCTATATCAATCATCATATCGAAAATAATAGCTTTTTTATCAGCAACGAAAGCCTGCTGTTCTAAAAATGCTCTTTGTTTTTCCAATAACTTCACTTTGGCTTCAAGTTCCATTATTTTCTGTTCAGGAGATTTTTGCATAAGAGAAGGTGTTTGATTGTCCCAATCAAAGTTACCGAATTTTCGAAGCCATTGAACAATTGTTGAACGTGATTGAATAGCATAATCTTTCTTAACTTGAGAAATTGAGGTTTTTCCCTGTTCTATTTCTTGAACAATTTGAAGTTTTAAAGACATACTGTAATCTTTCTGTGTACGCTTAACATAGCGCAATTCTTGATCTTTTTCCATAATGATACTTTTTGTGTATCGCTATTTCAGGACAAGACATTTACTATAAATAAAAAAGTCCTGAGATTTCTCAGGACTTTTTTGTTTTTGTCAATGCTGTATTATTGTTTTTGTTGTTCTTTTTTAATGTCTGCAACATATTTCGTTAGTTTTTTTCCGTAAAGAGACTGCGCTACTTTAGGAGTCATTGATTTTTGAATTGTATCAAGGAATTTAACATTGATGTCGTAAATCTCAGATAAAGCAATGTAAGGGGCTATTTCGTGATCTTTATTGTTAAGAGCAAAGTTTGTAGCGTACAAGTATTTTCTTTTGATGTTAGATTCTTGTTTCGTGTTTATACTATCAAGTGCTTTTTGGTCTTGTCTTTTTGTAGCTTTAAATCTTGATTCTACCAAAGACAGATTTTCATCATTAAAACGAGAGTTTATTTTTTTATATTCATCATATAGTTCCTGATTTTTAGATCCGGTAATTTTGGCATTATAGATAAAGTTGTCTAAGTTGGTGTCGATATTAATATTACCAGGTTCAGCAAAAAACAAAATGTTATTGTCTAATGAATTGGTAACGCCACGATCCAGGTATAAATAAAGTACCTCTGGAGATTCCAGTTTAATGTCGCTTTCAAAAGAAGAGTCTCCGTCTATTTTAATGCTGTCAATAGCTACAAGAGAGGTATCAACGATTCTTTGAATGTATAAAGTCCCGTTTTTTAATCCTTTTATATTTCCTGTAAGGTGTAAGTTGTCGGTAGATTCTTTTTTGCTACAAGATGCTAATACTGCGAGTGTAACAAAAGCAATAATTGATTTTTTCATTGGTTTTTTAGATTTTGCTGCAAAATAAAGAAAATAGTTTGAATGTAATGATGTAGCGTTTAATTTTTCCGAAAAATAAATAACAATCTATTTTAAGGTTTTAGAAATAAAAGCATAAAAAAAATCCTGTTAGCTGAGCTTACAGGATTTTTAAATATTTATGCGATTAAAAATATTATTTAATCATTTCAAAACTTCTTTTTACGAACGCCGTTAAAGCTTCTCCTTTTAAAAGGTTTTGCGATAATTTAGCTAAATCTAAAGCTTGTTTTACCAAGTGTTCCTGATGTGTTTTGTCTTCAGTATTCAAAATGTTGGTTGCCAAATCAGAGTTGGTATTCACTACCAAATTGTACATTTCCGGCATATTACCCATTCCGAACATTCCTCCACCGCCAGATTGGCTCATTTCTTTCATTCTACGCATAAATTCAGGCTGCGTGATGATAAACGGAGCAGCTTGACTATCCATAGCTTCTAGCTGTACACTATACGCTTTAGGAATATAAGCTTCTAATGAAGTTTTTAAAGTTTCTTTTTCTTCATCAGATAATTTAGAAATCGTGTTCTCATCTTTTTTGATCAAATTATCAATATGATCAGAATCTACACGTACAAAAGTTACATCTTTATTATCACCTTCAATTTTTTGAATCAAGTGCGAAATAATAGGAGAATCTAAAAGTAAAACTTCGTATCCTTTTTCTTTAGCTGTTTCAATATAAGAGTGTTGTGCTTCTTTATTTCCAGCGTACAGTACTACCAGTTTTCCGTCTTTATCCGTTTGGTTTTCTTTTAGTTTCTCTTTTAATTCTTCAAGAGTAAAGTAAGTGTCATCAACCGTTGGGTATAAAACAAATGCACCTGCTTTTTCGTAGAATTTATCCTCAGAAAGCATTCCGTACTCTAAAACGATTTTAATATCGTTCCATTTAGCTTCAAAATCAGCACGGTTTTCGTTGAATAAAGCTTTTAGTTTATCAGCAACTTTACGAGTGATATAGTTAGAGATTTTCTTAACTGCACCATCCGCTTGTAATCCTGAACGGGAAACGTTCAATGGGATATCCGGTGAGTCAATAACTCCTTTTAACATTGTCAAAAATTCAGGTACAATTCCTTCTACGTTATCGGTAACGTAAACCTGGTTTTGGTACAATTGAATTTTATCTTTCTGAATTTGCATATCAGATCCTAACTTAGGGAAATACAAAATTCCGGTTAAGTTGAATGGATAGTCTACATTTAAATGAATGTGAAACAACGGATCCTCAAATTGCATTGGATACAATTCTCTGTAGAAGTTTTTATAATCTTCATCAGATAATTCAGTTGGCTGTTTTGTCCAGGCCGGGTTTGGATTATTGATGATGTTGTCAGTTTCAACAGTTTCATTTACGTAATCTTCAGGAGCATCTTCCGGTTTTGGAAGTGTTTCTGTTCTTGTTCCGAATTTAATCGGAATAGGCATAAACTTGTTGTACTTGTTTAATAATCCACTGATTTTTGAATCTTCTAAAAATTCAAGAGAATCTTCGGCAATATGCAGGATGATTTCTGTACCACGTGAAGTTTTGTCAGCCGGCTCTAAAGTAAATTCAGGGCTTCCGTCACATGTCCAGTGTGCTGCTGGTTCGTCTTTGTATGATTTTGTAATGATTTCTACTTTTTCAGCCACCATAAAGGCAGAGTAAAAACCAAGGCCAAAGTGTCCGATAATACCAGAATCTTTTGCAGAATCTTTGTATTTATCAAGGAATTCTTCGGCACCTGAAAAAGCAACCTGATTGATGTATTTTTCAACTTCATCAGCTGTCATCCCAAGACCCTGGTCGATAATGTGAATTTTTTTTGCTTCTTTATCGATTTTCACTTCGATAAAAGGATTACCATATTCAACTTTGGCTTCTCCAATACTAATTAAATGTTTTAGCTTTAAAGTAGCATCGGTTCCGTTCGAAATTAACTCACGTAAAAAGATTTCGTGATCGCTGTACAAGAACTTTTTGATTAAGGGAAAGATGTTTTCTACCGAAACATTAATTTTACCTGTTGTCATATTTTTTTAATTTTTTAGTTTAATGTGATGATTCTCATTTCTTCAAATAGAATACCAATTGCTTTTTTAGTGACAAAATGTCGTAAGTGTTAATTCTGAAAGAAAATAATCAGATTGTAAAACAAATGATATTCTTATGAATTGTATCTTTGTGGTATAATAATTGTTAAATAAGTAAGTATTAACTTAAATAAATGTACAAAATGAAGAAAATTATTTTCATTTGCATGATCGCCACGATGTTATTCGCGTGTAAATCAGCTTCGACAACAGCTTCAACAGAAGGCACTTCGCTATCGACTAAACTTGATAAATCTACTCAAGTTGCTCTTAAAGGAAATTGGGTTTTAACCAATGTTTCTTATCCCGGTTCTGAATATATCAAAGTAAATTCTTTTGATCTTGCAGATTCTAAATGCTTTATTGGTAGTACATGGAGTTTTATTTCAAATAACAATAAAGGTACGATGGCACTAACTGCGCCAAGCTGTACTGGTTTTAGCTCGCCAATCGTGTGGAGTATTAACAATCAGGGACTTTTTGTTCTTAAAATTCTTAATGCTGGTGAAAAAGCGAAAAAAGTAAGAGATGGTTACTTATTAAAAGTTGCTGGTGTTACTGAAAGTTCTTTTCAGTTAATCGATAATATTAATGTTGGCGGACAAGTTAAAGACGTTGTTTACCAATTTCAAAGAGCTAATTAAAATTAAAAAAATATAAAATTTATAATATGAAAAAGATAACAGTTTTAGGTTTGAGCAGTTTACTTGTATTGGTAAGTTTCTTTACAAGTTGCGATTCAGTAAAAAACGCAAATAATACTCAAAAAGGCGCAGGAATTGGTGTAGTTGCCGGTGGTCTTATTGGAGGTATTTTAGGAAATAATTTAGGGAAAGGCGGAAACGCTGCTTTAGGTGCTGCAATTGGTGCTGCTGTAGGTGGTGGAACTGGAGCTCTTATTGGAAACAAAATGGACAAACAAGCTCGTGAAATCGATCAGGCTTTACCAGGAGCTTCTGTAGAAAGAGTAGGTGAAGGAATCCATTTAACTTTAAATGAAAATTCTGTTCGTTTTGATACAAACAAATCGACTTTAACAACTCAGGCAAAAGCAAATTTAGATAAATTAGTTCCTGTATTTAATGAATACGGAGATACTGATATTCAAATTTTTGGTTATACTGATAATACAGGAAAACCAGAATACAATTTGACACTTTCAGGACAAAGAGCTGCATCTGTTCAAGCTTATTTAGCTTCAAAAGGTCTAAAATCAAGTCGTTTCAAAACTTCAGGTTTAGGAATTGCTGATCCTATTGCAACTAATGATTCTCCTGAAGGAAGAGCCCAAAACCGTCGTGTAGAATTTTCTATTACTGCAAACGACAAAATGGTAAATGATGCAAAAGCAGAAGCTGGAAAATAAGTTTCAAACGCAATAAAATTTCTTAAAAGCTGTTTCATATTTGAAGCAGCTTTTTTTTGACTTTAGAAATTAAACATTGTAAATTTGTGCTTTCAAACATAACCCATGCTCGACATTCAAAATATCTCTTTTTCGTATACCGAAAACCCTGTTATAAAAAACGTTTCTTTTACTATCAATAAAGGAGAAAATATTGCTATTATTGGTGAAAGCGGCTGCGGAAAAAGTACGCTTCTTAAATTACTGTATGGTTTATATGATTTAAATGAAGGCAAGATTTTTTATAACGAAAAACCTATTTTAGGCCCTAAATACAATTTGATTCCGGGAATGCCTTATATGAAATATCTGGCACAGGATTTTGATTTGTCTCCTTTTGAAACTGTTGCAGAAAACGTTGGTAAGTTTCTTTCGAATGGATTTGCGAACATGAAAAAACTTCGTGTTCAGGAATTGTTGGAAATGGTAGAAATGGAGCAATTTTCGAATGTAAAAGCGAAGTTTTTAAGCGGAGGTCAGCAACAAAGAGTGGCGCTGGTAAGAGTTCTGGCTTTAGAGCCTGAAGTAATTTTATTAGATGAACCTTTTAGCCAAATAGATGCTTTTCGTAAAAATGCTTTGCGCCGAAATTTATTTAAATATTTAAAACAAAAGGGAATTACCTGCATTATTGCAACCCATGATAGTACCGATGCTTTATCTTTTGCAGATGAAGCGATTGTGATGCGAAACGGAGAAGTTATTGTAAAAGACAATCCGGTAAAAATTTACGAAGATCCTGAAACCAAATATGTAGCTTCATTGTTTGGAGAAGTAAATGAAGTCCCTACTCATTTATTACTTTCTTATGAAGATCAAACGCATAAGACTTTGGTATATCCGCATCAGTTTAAAATGGTCAATGAATCGAATTTGCCGGTAAAAATTAGAAAAACTTATTTTAGAGGAAATCATTATCTGATTGAAACGGTTTATAAAAGACAATTGGTGTTTTTTGAAAGTGAAATCGATTTGCCTCTTGAACAGGAAATATTTTTAGGTTTAAACTATTTGTAATTAGATAATTTTCTAATCTTAAAATACAAAACCCGACAGAATTTAAATTCTGTCTGTTTTTTTTATTATCGAAAATAAATGAAATTTAGTTTTTTAAATACTTCTCTAAAAATTGATCTTGTTCCCAAAGTAGGTGTAAGATGTTTTCTTTGGCAACATAACTATGTGCTTCTTTAGGTAAAATTACCATTCTTGTAGTGGCTCCCAAACCTTTTAGTGCTTGGTAATAACGCTCTGTTTGCAAAGTAAAAGTACCTGGATTATTATCAGCTTCACCATGAACTAATAAAAGCGGCGTTTTCATTTTGTCTGCATTCATAAAAGGAGACATTGCAGTATAAACCTCAGGAGTTTCCCAATAATTACGTTGTTCGCTTTGAAAACCAAATGGAGTTAAGGTTCTGTTGTAAGCACCACTTCTTGCAATTCCACAAGCAAACAGGTTAGAATGTGTCAATAAATTAGCGGTCATAAAAGCACCGTATGAATGTCCTCCAACGGCTACTTTTTTACGGTTGATATATCCTAAAGCATCTACAGCATCAATAGCGGCTTCGGCATTGGCTACCAATTGAGGTATAAAGTTGTCGTTAGGTTCTGTAGTTCCTTCGCCAATAATAGGAAAAGCAGCATCATCAAGAACCACATATCCTTTGGTTACCCAATACACAAATGATCCGTAATACGGAAACGTAAATTCGTTTGAGTTTTGAGTCGATTGGCCTGCACTGTTTTTGTCTTTGTATTCAGCCGGATAAGCCCAGATTAACAACGGTAGTTTCTCTTTTTTGACTTTGTCATAACCGGCAGGTAAATATAAAGTTCCGGAAAGTTCAACACCATCTTTACGTTTGTATTTAATAACTTCTTTACTTACGTTTTTAATACTTTCAAAAGGATTTTGGAAAGATGTAATTGGCGTAAGGCTATTTTGTTTTTTAATATTTCTGAAATAATAATTAGGATAGTCACTTTTAGACTGAATCTGAACTAAAACTTTTCCGGTTTTAAAATCCTCGATCCCTAATAAATCTTCTTTTTTGTCTTTATAAGTCGAAGTGTAAAGGCGTTTTGACTGTAACGTTTTTAAATTAAATTCATCAATAAAAGGGAATTGTCCTTCTTTTGTATATCCTTCGCCAATGCGATATGCATTTTCTTTTTCGATCGCTAACACATATTTATTGTATTCATTCTTTTTAGTTTCAAAAACTCCGGGATCTGAGTAAACATCTTGCTGGTTTCTGTCTGTAATAACTTTTGGCTGCTGGCTTGGGTTAGACGGATTTATTAAATACGTTTTTGTATTTCGGGTGTCGTACCATTCATCAGTAAGAAAAGCAATATTATCATTACCCCAAACTATGTCGTTATAACGTTGAGGTACTTTTGCTAAAGTTGTTGCATTGTTTGCAAAAGGCGCATTCCAAAGAAAAACTTCGTCTCTAAAATCAACTTTATTTGCTGGATCTCCTTCATCAAGAGCTACAACATAAGATAACGTAGCCGGTTTGTCGTTTCTCCAGGCCATTTCTCTTTTTCCTTTTCTAACGGCCATAAAACCTTTAGGAATTATTTCGTTTAAAGGAACTTCATTAACCGTTTTAATTTCTTTTCCTCTTGAATCATAAACAACTGTTTTAGATGGAAATCTGTATAGAGGTACCACATATGAAAATGGTTTCTGAATAGTAGTTAACATAATATAATTACCATCTGGTGAAATTCTTTCTCCCGCATACATTGCCGCTTCTTTAAACAGAGTCGCAGTTCCGTTAAGGCTGACTTTGTACAATTCTGAAGTAATGATATTTTCAAAATTAATTTCGTCATTTTGATTTTTCAACATATCAGGATAGGTTCTGTTTTGAGATTTTGCACCTGATGTACTTGAAATAATTGGACCTGTTGGTAAATCTTTTTTAGAATCTAATAAAGGCTTTCTGTTTTTAGGAAGCATTTTTACCAGAATAGTTTCATTGTCTAAAAACCAGCTAAACGGATTGCCAAGATTTGCATTAACAGTCGCATCGGTAAGTTTTGCTGCTTTTGCCGTTGCTACATCTACAACCCAAAGTTCTACGCCTGAATTTGTAGTATGCGAAAACAAAATTTTCTTATCATTTGGCGACCATGAAATGTTGCTTATTTTAGCATTTTCAGGCAATCCTGCAACTTGTGTTTCGTTTTTTGAGCTAATCTTTCTTAATTTAAGATTGGTAGTATAAGTAACCGTACTCGATATATTAGTTACCGGATTAATTCTCAGTCCACCTAAACGAAGCTCTTCCTGGTTTAAATCGTCTAATGTTTTATAGGTGTTTCTGTACATTAGTAACATGGTTTCCTTTTTAGTATCCATAGATACTGTTGGAGCTCTTTGATAATCGGCTAGATCTAGTATAGATTTAGAAGGTTTTTGATAGGTTAGGTTTTCCTGAGCAAAGGCAAAAAAGCCCATGTTTAGAAATAAGAGGAGAGTAACCTTTAATTTCATAATTTGAATTTTAGGAGTTTAAAAAAATGCTTTTCATAATGTTTGACTAAAGTACTTTAAACTTGTTACATTTTATACGTTATTTTTCATACTTTTCAGTGTTTTGGTATGAAAACTGTTTTTTCGTGATACAAATAGCTTCAATTGAATTTATAATTGAAGTATATTAAATTGCCAATTACGAAAAAAACACTAATTTGTACGCTAATGATTTAAAGTATACTTAAATTTGCAATCGAATTTTTTAATAAATAATAAAACAATATGTATCACTCAAAAATAGCGGGCTTAGGATATTATGTTCCTTCAAATGTTGTGACCAATGATGATTTGTCTAAGATTATTGATACCAATGATGAGTGGATTCAGGAGCGCACGGGAATTCAGGAACGCAGACATATCATTCGTGGAGAAGATACCACAACTTCAATGGGAGTAAAAGCAGCTAAAATTGCGATAGAACGTTCTGGCGTAGCCAAAGAAGATATTGATTTTGTAGTTTTTGCTACATTAAGTCCGGATTACTATTTTCCAGGACCCGGAGTTTTGGTACAACGCGATTTAGGATTACGTACCGTAGGAGCATTAGATGTTAGGAATCAATGTTCTGGATTTGTTTATGCTATTTCTGTTGCAGACCAGTATATTAAAACCGGAATGTATAAAAATATTTTGGTAATTGGTTCAGAAGTTCATTCAACCGGATTAGATATGACAACCCGCGGACGTGGAGTTTCGGTAATTTTTGGAGATGGAGCAGGAGCAGCGGTTTTAAGCCGTGAAGAAGATTTGACAAAAGGAATTTTATCTACTCACTTGCATTCAGAAGGACAACATGCAGAGGAATTAGCTTTGCAGGCACCTGGAATGGGAGCGCGTTGGGTAACCGATATTTTGGCAGATAATGACCCAAATGACGAAAGTTATTATCCGTATATGAACGGACAATTTGTATTTAAAAATGCAGTAGTTCGTTTTGCTGAGGTAATCAATGAAGGTTTAGAAGCAAACGGTTTACAAGTTTCGGATATTGACATGTTGATCCCGCATCAGGCGAATTTGAGAATTTCACAATTCATTCAAAATAAATTCAAATTGACGGATGACCAAGTGCATAATAATATCCAGAAATACGGTAATACAACTGCAGCTTCAATTCCGATTGCTTTGACAGAGGCTTGGGAACAAGGAAAAATCAAATCAGGAGATACGGTTGTTTTAGCCGCTTTTGGAAGTGGTTTCACTTGGGCAAGCGCTATTATTAAATGGTAAATTAAATTCATCTTGCATTATATTTTAAAACCTGCTCTTTTTTAGAGCAGGTTTTTTTATACACATTCATTTGTCAGTCTGAGCGAAGTCGAAGCCCTTGTTCCCATTGGGGCGCCCTTCGACTTCGCTCAGGGTGACAGTTGATTAGCAAATAGATTTTTATGAATCACGTTTGTCAGTCTGAGCGAAGTCGAAGACCCGTTGCTATTGGGAGTGCCCTTCGACTTCACTCAGGGTGACAGTTGATTAGCAAATAGATTTTTATGAATCACGTTTGTCAGTCTGAGCGAAGTCGAAGACCCGTTGCTATTTGGAGCATCTTTATACTTCGATGAGAATCAACATTCAAATAGGAAGATCTTGAAATTTGTGAGGAAATTTTCTTACTTTTATATGTTTTTGAAATCAAATAAGATGAAAAGATATTATGTTTATATATTAAAATGTTCTGATGACAGTTATTACACCGGAGTTACAAATGATGTAGACAGGAGATTAAATGAACACCATTTTGGTTTAAATAAAGAAAGCTACACATATAGTAAAAGACCTTTGAAATTAGTTTTTTGCACCGAATTTAATGATATTAATCAAGCTATTGCATTTGAAAAGCAAGTGAAAGGATGGAGTAGAAAAAAGAAAGAAGCGATAATAAATGATAGATGGGAAGACTTAAAAAATCTTTCAGAATGTTTAAATGAAACTTCTCATAAATATTATAATAAAAAAGATGTTTAGTATCAACTAGCCTTCGACTTCGCTCAGGATGACAAATGTACTTACAAGTAATTTAATACTCTTTTGTCAGGCTGAGCGGAGTCTAAGCCCACGTTCCAATTGGCTAGCTTTTTACTTTGAGTATGCGATTTTGATTTTTAATTAATATTTTTGTTAAGTGAGAAATGATAAAACCTCTTTTTAATCAAAATGAAAAAAAATCAACTGGAAATAGCGTGCTTCAATTACGAATCGGCATTAATTGCAGAGGAAAGTGGTGCAGATCGAATTGAGCTATGCGAAAATATGCAACTTGGCGGAACAACGCCCAATGCTGTTTTGGCGGTAAGAGTTCGAGAAAAATTATCGATTAAAATGCATGTTATCATAAGGCCTCGCGGTGGAAATTTTGTATATACTGATGAAGAATTTGTAGAAATGAAGCAGGATATAAAACACTTGAAAAAATTAAGTGTTGACGGTTTTGTTTTTGGAATTCTTAATCCTGACGGAAGTGTCAATAAAAAGCAAAATCAGGAATTAGTCAATTTGGCAAGTCCGCTTTCCTGTACTTTTCATCGTGCTTTTGATCATGTCAATTCGATAGAACAAGCCCTTGAAGATGTTATTGATTGTGGTTTTAAAACCATCTTAACTTCTGGTCACGCAACAAGTGTTGAAGAAGGAATCGATGATTTAGAAATGATTCAGAAACTTGCAAAAGACCGAATTGAGATTATGCCCGGCGGAGGTTTACGATCTTCGAATATTAAATTGTTACAGGAAAAATTAGAACCTACTTTTTATCATTCGTCAGCCATTACAGATAATTCTGAAACAGCAAATCCGGAAGAGATAAAAGAATTGCGGAATTTTTTATAAGCAATATAAAATAAGAAAAGCCTGAAGTTGGCAAACTCCAGGCTTTTCTTTTCTACAAGAACTATTAAAATCTACTACTAAAAGTGGGATTAAAACATTCCGCCACCACCTTTATTAGTGTTGTCTTCTCTTTGTTTACGTTCAAGATTTTTGATTTTTGCTCCACCAAAATTATAGGTTAACCCTAAATAAACGGTTTGGCTTTCCCATGTAAATTGTCCTGCCTGAGGATAAGGATACATCGTATCAAAAGCGTATTTCATAGTATTGAATACGTCATTAAAACGTAAACTAATGTTCATCTTGCTGTCTAACAATGTATAACGCGAACCTATGTCCATTTTGTACATTTCATGGTTGTTATTTTGCAATCCATCAACAGCGCCTCTGTAAAATCCGAATAATAAAAAGCTTAAACGCTTGTTTACTTTGAAGTTTGAGTTCATACGACCGTTAAATGCTGCAACGGTAACTTTTCTTTCAATAGGGTTACTAATTTTTGTTGCCGGATCATATAAAAACACAACTCCTTGCTGATTGATACTTGAGAAATCGATAGATGGAGAGATGTCCCACCATTTTGTTATCTTATAATTGAAAGAAACTTCGAAACCGTAAGAAGTATTATGATCATAATTGGTAAAAGTCATGATCTGTTTGTTACCACTTGGATCTGTATCGTCCGGATATAAAATTCTACTGATTTGGTCATTAATGCTTCTATAGAAAACGCCTGTCGTAAAACTTCCTTTTTCAAATGTTTTAGTATAATTCACTTCCACAGAATTTGTAAACTGAGGTCTTAGTGCTTCATTTCCTAATGAAGTTACCAACGGAGTAGAAAATTCACGAATAGGTTTTGTCTGCTCTAAACTAGGGCGATCTACACGACGGCTATAGCTAAATTGCAATGTGTTTTTCTCATTTAAATTATATGTGAAATAAGCTGATGGATATAAAGTAATATAATCATCATCAAATTTTTTGAAACCATTATTTAAATTGGCCGCTACTTTATAGCTTTCGAAACGAGCTCCTAATTGGTAACTGAATTTTTTATATTTCTGACCAAAAGTTACATAAGCGGAGTAAATATCAGTATCATAAGTATAATTAGAAACCGGGATTTCTGCCAATGCATTTCCTGTCGTATAATAGTTATCTGTTTTAGTAATTCTGGCTTCGGCACCTGCTTCAAGAGTCGTTTTCTCGTTTAACGGATTTATGTAATCAACATTCAAAGTACTTAATTTACGGGTACCTCTGATATAATCATCATAAATTACGCTATTTTTAGTATTGTCAAGTTTTGTCGACTGAGTATCAAAAGAAGCGTATTGTGTTTCTTTATTGTCACTATAATTTCCTTCAACATCCAAAGTATGACCTTCTTTTTTAAAGATGTGTTTGTATGCTAAGTTGTAAGTCCCAACCTGATCCGGACCTGTATATTTAGATTTTTGAAAAACATTCAGTAAATCAGAATCAGCTACATTATTGTAATCAATGTTGGTGTCTACAAATCCTTTTCCGTTAGATTTATTTTGGTTGGTATAAAATGATAAAGTATTATGATCATCAATTAAATAATCCATTCCAATTTTATACAAGTAAGAATCGTTATCGTTTTTAATGTCTAAATTTTGAGTAATGTCCTGATCTAATCTGTTGATGTGACCTTCATTAAAATAAGTTCCAAAATTCTGACCTACGTTACCAAAGAAATTTACTTTTCCGGTTTTATAATTCAGATTCAAAGACTGGTTGTATTTAGCCGTTTCACCAAAAGTGATTCCGCCACTGTAACTTCCGTTAAAGCCAGTATTGGCATTTTTATGCAAAACTATATTAATAATTCCCGACATTCCTTCAGGATTGTACTTCGCACTTGGATTGGTGATTAATTCAATTTTTTTGATCGAAGTTGATGGAATTTGTTTTAATAATTGAGCGGGATCAATGTTTGATGGTCTACCGTCAATTAATACACGAACATTATCGTTTCCACGAAGTGAAAGTTTTCCGTCCTGATCTACATTTACAGATGGAATATTGTTCATGATGTCAGAAGCAGAAGCTCCGGCAGTTGTCAAATCTTTTCCAACAGTAATTACTTTTCGGTCAATTTTTTGTTCAATTGTCGAACGGTCGCTTACAATATTTACACCTTTTAACTGAGTTGCTTCTTCTTCAAGAGCAGCATTAATTGTAGCTGACTTTTTACTGTCACTCAAAATTACAGACCCAACGTATTTTCTAAATCCAATGTACTGAATCTCGATCGTATAACTTTTTAAAGCTAAGTTTTTAATCGAAAAGCTTCCATTATCATCTGTATTTACTCCCGTAACTACTTTTCCGTTGTCTTTGATTGAAACTGTGGCGTAAGAAATAGGTGCGTTATTCGATTTTTCGGTAATTTTCCCGGACACTGTTCCCGTGTTCTGGGCTTGTGTTGTTGCAATTACCCCCAGTAATGCAAACAGAAAGAATTTTAATTTCATAATGATGTAATGATTATTTTGATTTGATTGATGATGATGATTTGTTTTTTGTTTTTTTAGATTTTTTGCTTCAAACGAATTCAAAGTTCCTATTAAGACTCTTTTATCATCGATATGTTACAGGAAAAATTAAAAAATATTTTGTTTTTTTTAAGATCCTCTGTTTTTTAATAGATTAGCATTTTAATTTTTTGATAATTTTAACAATCATAATAAAACGCTTTTTAGGAAATTCTAAGTGTTTTATACTATTTTATATGTTTTTCATTTTCTGTAATTGATGAATAAGCAGTATCTTTGCTCACTTTAAAAATAAGTTTACATGTCATTATCACAAATTCTTACCCCTTCTATACAAAAAGCAATACAAGCATTATTTGATGTTACTGTTGATAAAATTGAATTTCAAACTACCCGAAAAGAGTTTGAGGGCGATATTACAATGGTAATTTTTCCTTTACTTAAAGTGATCAAAAGCAATCCTGTAGAATTAGGAAATAAAATTGGGAATTATTTAGTCGAAAATCTTTCTGAAGTAGCGCGTTTTAACGTTGTTTCCGGTTTTTTGAATATTGTAATTGCCGATAGTTATTATTTGAATTTCTTTAATGAAATAAAAGACAATCAAAAATTTGGATATGTTACTCCTAATCCGGAGGACAAAGCCATTATGGTCGAATATTCTTCGCCAAATACTAACAAACCTTTACACTTAGGTCATGTTCGTAACAATTTGTTAGGATATTCCGTAGCCGAAATTATAAAAGCGTCAGGTAAAAAAGTATACAAAACTCAAATTATCAACGATCGCGGAATTCATATTTGCAAATCGATGCTGGCCTGGGAAAAATTTGGAAATGGAGAAACCCCGGAAAGTTCAAACTTAAAAGGAGATAAATTAGTTGGTAAATATTATGTAGAGTTTGATAAAGCTTATAAAGGTGAAATCAATCAATTAATAGAAACGGGTAAAACCGAAGAAGAAGCAAAAAAACAAGCTCCGATTATTATTGAAGCACAGGAAATGCTTAAAAAATGGGAATCTGGTGACGAAAAAGTTATTTCACTTTGGAAAATGATGAACCAATGGGTTTATGACGGTTTTGCTACAACTTACACCAATTTGGGAGTTAATTTTGATAAATATTACTATGAAAGTAATACGTATCTATTAGGTAAAGATGTTGTTCAGATAGGCCTTGATAGTGGTGTTTTCGAAAAAGATCCTGACGGTTCTGTTTGGATTGATTTAACAGATGAAGGTCTGGATCGTAAAATTGTTTTACGTTCTGACGGAACTGCTGTTTATATGACGCAGGATATTGGTACTGCAATCCAGCGTGTCAAAGATATGCCGGATGTGGGCGGAATGGTTTATACCGTTGGTAACGAACAGGATTATCACTTTAAAGTATTATTCCTGATCCTGAAAAAACTTGGTTTTGATTGGGCTTCAAGCTTATATCACTTATCATACGGAATGGTTGATTTACCTTCAGGAAAAATGAAAAGCCGTGAAGGAACTGTTGTAGATGCCGATGATTTGATGCAGGATATGACAGATACAGCGCAGCAAATTTCAGAAGATTTAGGAAAATTAGATAGTTATTCGGCCGAGGAAAAAGCGAAATTGTACAAAACAATTGGTCTTGGTGCCTTAAAATATTACATATTAAAAGTAGATCCTAAAAAACGTATTTTGTTTAATCCTGAAGAATCTGTTGATTTTGCCGGAAATACAGGACCGTTTATTCAATATACATATGCCAGAATCCAGTCAATAATTCGTAAAGCCGATTTTGATTTTTCTGCTGCAACCAATACCCAGGAATTACACGAAAAAGAAAAAGAATTGGTAAAACAAATCGAACTTTTTCCTGAAGTAATTCAAAATGCAGCTCAAAATCATAGTCCTGCTTTGATTGCCAATTATACCTATGATTTGGTAAAAGAATACAATTCATTTTATCAATCAGTGCATATATTAGGAGAAATAGATTTGACTAAAAAAATATTCAGAGTGCAGCTTTCGCAAAAAGTAGCCGAAGTTATAAAATCAGCATTTACCTTATTAGGAATTGAAGTTCCTGAAAGAATGTAAATATCTTAAACATTAAAATGCGTAAAAAGCCAATAGTTGTAAAACTATTGGCTTTTATTGTTAGTAATATGTCCTATTGTTCTTTTTTGAAAGAAAATTCCTTGCTTCTTTTGCAGGGGTGATTTTTAATGTTTTTAAAATTAAAAAAATAAGCATTCTTAATTTAATCGATAGTTCTAATACTTGATGATGTTGTCATAAAAATATTTCCTATTATTTGTTTTTAACTATTTTGAATTAGTACCCTATTTAGTAAAAATGATAAAGGATCACCGTCTGAAATCGATTTTTGGACGGTTTTTTTTGTCCTCTTTTTAATCTTTTATGAAGGATAATAATGAGAAGTGGTCATATACTTAGCGAAATTTTTAGTTTTTTGTAAGATTCTAATTTTTTACAGTAATTCTTCTAATTACTGCTGCTTTTCCTCTTAAGCACTATAATACCAATTGCTTAATACTTCAAAATTTATTAAAAGTAGTAAATGGACTACTTTTAATTATGTTAAAAGAATTAAAAATCTTGTTAAAGTTGTATTAATTTAATAAGTTGCGCCAAAATAATTTCAAAATATAAACAATGAAACAAAAAATTAAAGGGTTTTTACTACTGATTGTTGTACTGAGTTCTCAGTTGTTTTTTGCACAACAGCGTGTTATTTCGGGAACTGTGTCAGATGTGTCTGGACCGGTACCGGGAATAAATGTTATCGTTAAAGGAACAAAGAATGGCGTACAGACCGATTTTGATGGGAAATACTCAATCAAAGCAAAAACCGGAGACGTTCTTTTATTTTCCTACGTAGGTATGCAGGATGTTACTATTACTGTAGGGACCTCTTCTGTAGTAAATGCTAAGATGAAAGAGATAGGAAAAGAGTTAGATGAGGTTGTTGTGGTGGCTTATGGTAAGGCAAAGAAATCATCTTACACGGGATCAGCAACTCAAATTAAATCAGAACAACTAGAAAATAGACCTTTAACAAATGCGTTGTCTGTTTTAGAAGGAAGTACTTCCGGAGTTCAGGTTCAAAGTTCCGCTGGACAACCAGGATCGGCACCAGAAATTAGAATTCGAGGATTCAGTTCAATCAACGGATCAAATACTCCCTTATATATTGTAGATGGAGTTCCTTATGCTGGAGATATTAGCAATTTAAATTCGAGTGATATTGAAAGCTTGACGGTTTTAAAAGATGCCTCTTCGACATCACTTTATGGTTCAAAAGCCGCAAATGGTGTAATTATAATTACAACTAAAACCGGAAAGTCAGAAAAAGATAAATTTTCATTGAATGTAAGTACTGGTATGACCTCAAGATCTATTAAAGATTATGATAGAGTAGATGCTTATCAATATTATCCATTAGAATGGGAAGCTATAAGAAATAGTCGCCCTATGACTACGCCGGCAGACATTGCTGCAGCTAATATTTATGCGTCAGGAAGAGTAGGTACGGTATTGGTAACAAATCCCTTTAATGTTCCTATAGGAACTGTTGTAGGAACTGACGGAAAATTAAATCCTAATGCACAATTGTTATATCCTGAAGATTTAAACTGGGAAAAACAATTGGAAAGAGCAGGTGTTCGTAAAAATATAGATTTCTCTTATCAGGGAAAATCAGACAGATCAAATTATTTTGCATCACTGGGACATTTAGCAGAGGAAGGATATATTCAGAAATCAGGTTTTGAAAGAACAACAGGACGATTAAATTTAAATACAAGTTTAAATGACTGGTTTAAAACAGGTGTGAATTTGTCGGGAACCGTAACTAATTCTAAATTGGGAACTGATGGGGTTGCTAACACAAGTGCGTTCAACAATCCTTTTGTGATAATGAGAACGATGGGGCCAATTTATCCTATTTTTGATCATGAAGTAAATGGTGATTATAAATTAGATGCTTCTGGTAATAAAGTATATTCAACTACAAGAGGATCTGGAGCCGCTAACGGAAGAAATGTGGTATATGAAACACTAAATAATACAGATGTTAAAAAAGGGCTGGCTCTTTCAGGACGAACTTTTTTTGAAATAAGTTTTTTAAAAGATTTCAAATTTACAACTAACGCTTCTATTGATAAGACTTATTCTAATAGAACATATTCATATAATACCCTTATAGGAGATGGATCGCCTACTGGATTAATGGCGAAAGAGGATAGGATATTTACAGGTATCACCTATAACCAATTATTAAATTATTCTAAAAAAATAGGAAATCATTCTATTACTGCATTGTTTGGTCATGAGAGTTTTGATTATGAAAGAAATTGGACTACAGGGGTGAAGACAGGTCAGGTTTCTCCGGATATTATTGAATTTATTAATTACGCAACAACTACTACTTTAGAAAGTAAAACGAGAAATTATTCAACAGAATCTTATTTTTCAAGAGTAGGATATGATTATATGGATAAATATATTTTTTCGGCATCATTTCGTAGAGATGGGTCTTCCAAATTTTCTAAAGATAATAAATGGGGAAATTTTTGGTCATTTGGAGGGGCATGGGTAATTTCTAGAGAAAATTTCCTAGCTGAAAATTCTTGGATTAATGATTTAAAGCTAAGGGCTTCGATAGGGGAAGTTGGAAATGATTCTCATATAGCTTCCGATAGAGATGAAGATGGTACAGTAACAAAAGGCTTAAACTATTATGTGGGAAAAACCACTTATAGTTTAGGTAATGATAATGGTAGTGAAGGCGGGGTGGTAACATATGCTTCAGCAGCACCTGATTTGAAGTGGGAAGTTAATACTCAAAAAGATATTGCAGTAGAATTTGGATTGTTTAAAAACAGACTTAAAGGAAGTCTTGAGTATTATAATAGAAATACAGATGGGCTTATTTTTCAAGTGCCAAATGCATTATCTTCAGGTTTAGATTATAGAGTAGAAAATATTGGCTCGATGGTGAATAAAGGTTTTGAGATTGCTTTAGACGGTATTGTTCTCAAAACAAATGATTTCTCGTGGAGTTTAAATGTAAATGCTTCAACTATTAAAAATGAAATTACCAAATTGCCACAGAAAGAGATTATTGATGGCACCAAAAAATTGGCTGTAGGTCAATCTATCTATGATTACTGGTTAAGAGATTGGTATGGTGTAGATCCTGCAGACGGTTATGCATTATATGTTGCTGATCCTGAAAAAATGGTTAAAAATGATACTAGTGCACGAGTTATAAATGGAGTGAATGCAACAACAGATCAAAACAAAGCACTTTATCACTATGCAGGTTCTGCGATACCAGATTTATTCGGAACTTTTGGCAGTACAGTTAAGTATAAAGGACTTCAGTTAGATGTTATGTTCTCTTACCAAATAGGTGGTTTGATGTATGATACAAACTATTCAGCTTTAATGCAATCCGGTAATAATTACGGTTCAGCTTTTAGCACAGATATTTTAAACAGATGGCAAAAGCCAGGTGATATTACAGACGTTCCAAGATTAGATGTTACCAGAAGTCCCCAATCAAATGCCGCTTCGGACAGATGGTTAATAGGATCTGATTATTTATCACTAAGACAAATTAATCTTTCTTATAAATTACCTTCTGATTTAATTTCGAAATTAGAAATCGATAATGCTACAATTTATGTAAATGGCGAGAACCTCATGTTATTTACCAAACGTCAGGGAATGGATCCAACCCAAACATTTAATGGTACAACTCAAAACAGATATATTCCTTCGAGAGTAATTACGTTAGGTGTTAATTTAAATTTTTAAGAAAATGAAATCAAATTATATAAAATTAGTATTTTTTATACTCTCAATAGCTGTCTTAGGATCTTGTTCAGATGATTTTTTGGATAAAAAACCAACAGAGTTTGTTGACTATGATGGAGCAACAAAAACAACAGAGAACTTAATGACTTTGTTAAACGGGATCCATAGATCTTTATATCTTCAGTACGAAGATCAAAGTCAGGGAGGTTTGGGCGGTTTAATGCAGCAAACAGATATTGTAGGTGATGATGTTGTTTTTCCAATTACAAACGGTTGGTTTTTGACAGTATATAATTGGAGTGGATTAAATAATGAAAATTCAGTTGATGTGCGTTTTCCTTACAGAACCTATTATAGAATTGTCCGAAATGCAAATACAATAATAAATGCAACTGATGCTGCTATCGGTACAACAGCTGATAAAAATATTGTAAAAGGACAGGCATTGTTATACCGTGCATTTTGTCATTTTCAATTAGTACAGTTGTATGGTAAAAGATATGTAAATGGAGAAACAAATTCACAATTGGGAGTGCCAATTATTTTGAATGTTGGCAATGAAGCTTTTCCAAGATCTACTGTAGAAGAGGTTTATGCTCAAATCAATAAAGATTTAGATGAAGCTAATATTTTATTAACTGGATATGATAAACCAAACAATTCTCATCTAAATCTAAAAGTGGCTCAGGGATTAAAAGCCCGAGTAGCCTTAACTCAGGGAAATTGGGAAATTGCGGCCGACTATGCAAATAAAGCCAGATCAGGAATAAGCTTAATGTCTATTGCAGATTATGCCGCTGGTTTTAACGATTACAATAATAAAGAATGGATGTGGGGTAGTCACATTAATGAAGTGCAAACGCTATATTTTGGAAACTTTGGAGCTTATATGTCCAGAAACTTTAGCTCAACAGTTATACGTTCCTGTCCAAAAGCAATAAATAGTAAATTGTACAATATGATTGCGGAAACAGATGTTCGTTCTACTATTTTTAGTAAAGACGGAAGCCATCCAGGTCTTGCTTTAGGATCTGTTTTCGCAAAATTTCCTTATACAAGTCAAAAATTCCTGGCTATTGGTACGGGCGATAGTAGATGTGATGTTCCTTATATGCGTGCAGCAGAAATGTATCTGATAGAAGCAGAAGCAAAAGCGAGATTAGGGCAATCAGATGCCGCGTCAATACTTTTTGATTTTGAAAGTAGTAGAGATCCAAAATATGTATTGTCTACCAATACTGGACAAGCATTAATAGATGAAATATTGATCCAAAGAAGAATAGAATTATGGGGAGAAGGATTTAGATTTTTTGATTTGAAAAGAACAAATGCTCCCTTGGACAGAACAGGGGCAAATCACGATTCAGGTCTTACAAATGGAGTTATGAATGTCCCTCCAACAGATAAAAGATGGCAATGGCTTATTCCAGTAGCAGAGATTAACGCTAATCCACTCATAAAACAAAACGAACTTTAAGTAATGAATTGCAAATAGCTTCATTTTTTTAAGTCTTGACAAAAAAAGCCGATAGTCCTAAAACTATCGGCTTTTTTATAACTAACACAAATATTTTATTTTACAAATTTGTCGATGATGGCATCAGATTCTGCTTTTGTAGCAGTTGGTTTTAAATCGAACAAAAGAGAATAAAGCGCTTTCCTGTCTACTTTAGCTTCTAAGTTTAAGTCTTTATGTCTGTCAAAAAGAGTTTGCCATTTGTCACGAACATTTTTCCAAAGAGCATTATTTGCTACCCACCATTTTTGTCCGGCGATACATTTACTATCTGCTACTTTAGTGTAAACATCCATACCTTTTTCCTGTGCTAACAAAACATCTTTTCCGCTGTCATCGCGAATCAATTTGTCATTGTCTTGTTCATGATTCCATCCTGTAGCAGTAATTTCGTGAATGTTTCTTCTTTTTAAAACATTATAGTCATTACGTTTTGTTTGCTCTCTTCTAGGTAGCGGAGCATCAGCAACGTTTGCCCAGTAGTCCTTTCCGTCTACATGTACCCATGTAGAGGATCCTTCATATCTAGGGCTATCATCTACCTGATACACTTTTTGAGTCCATTGACCTTTTACGGCTTTTTTGTCCAGTTTTTTATATTTCCACGAACTTGCTTTATCAAAAGAATATAAATCTGTGTTTTCATATAACCAATCTTGTCTCCAGTGTTTGATGATCATATCATCACTTACTATTAGTAAGTGTTGCATTACAATTTTATTAGGAGTGTCTTCTAATAGCTCTACCCATTCTAAAGCAGATTCATGTTTCGTTTCTGAAGGTTTGTAAGCAAGAGAATCTTTAGGATATTGAAAAGTTTCTGTAAAATTAAACTTCACTTCGTAGCAACCGCACATAGATTTGATTGATTTAATGTCCTGTTGCTTTTTATTCTGACTGAAACCAAGGCTACAAGTCAAAGCCATAACGGCTGAAAAATAGAGGCTTTTTGAAATCATAACTTATTTTTTTGTTTTTTAAATTTTCGCAAATATATATAATTTATTTAGAACAAATAAAAATAGTTTATATATTTGCGCCATTATTAAGACTGAATAAAAATAATGAAAATAAAATTTACCCTTTTTGCAGTTTTTCTTCTTGGACAAATTTCTTTTGCACAAGTAAAGGATACTACGGCTGTAAATAAGCTTTCTGAAGTGGTTGTGACAGGACAATTGGAACCACAATCAATTAAGAAATCTGTTTTTAATGTTCGCGTAATTACTAAAGAGAATATAAAGCAGCTGGCAGCAAATAATTTAGCTGATGTTTTAAATCAGTATCTGAATATTAGTGTGACATCAAATGGTGATGATGGACGTTCTAAGGTTTCTATGTTTGGATTAGATGCTCAGTATTTTAAAATTTTAGTCGATAATATACCATTAGTTAGTGATACAGGGATGGGAACAAATGTCGATTTAACACAAGTAAATCTTGATGATGTTGAACGTATCGAAATAATTGAAGGTTCTATGGGAGTAACTCATGGAGCAAATGCTGTAACTGGGGTCTTAAATATTATAACTAAAAAAGGAGGCGGATACAAATGGCAGATAAGCGCGACTGTTCAGGAAGAAACAGTTGGAAAAGAATTTGCTTTTTTTGACAAAGGCCGTCATATAGAATCAGTTAAAATTGCCCATAATTTTAATGAAAATTGGTTTGTTAATATTGGAGCGAATCGTAATGCAATGGCTGGTTTTTATGAAAATAGACAAGGAAAAGATTACGATAAAAACGACGGACTCAGAGGATATACGCAGCTACCAAAAGAGCAATTGGTAGGAAATGCTATTCTAGGGTATCAAAAAGATGCTTTTAGAATTTTTTACAAATTTGATTATTACGGTGAAGATGTTCATTACTACAACCCACTTGTAAATATTCAGGATAATTATCCATTTGCAGATACCTATTTTTCGAGAGACAAAAGATATATTACCAATCGTTATTACCACCATTTAAATGCTAGTGGAAATCTTTTCTCGAAGTTAAAGTATAATGTTTCAGTTTCTCAGCAGAAACAAGAGCGTGATTTAGAGAATTTTGTTTATCACATAGATACAAAACAAGAGGTAGATAACAAGAGAAAGACTTATCAATCAAAAGAGGTGCTTTATTCAACGGGTACTCTGAGCAATTTCTTTGATAATAAAAATATAGATTTTCAGCTTGGTTACGAAATTACAAACGAGAAAGGTTTCTATGATTCTTCAGTTGGAGCTTTTAGAGATGATAATCAGCAGGGTGTAGATATTAGAAAGAGATTAGAGAATTATGATATTTATTCAGTTGCTGAAATAGGTGTAAGTGATAAATTTTCTATTCGCCCGGGACTTCGATTTTCATTTCAATCTGCTTTTGACAATCAATATGCAAGTTCTTTAGGTTTAAGATACCTTTTTGATAAAGGGCTGGAAGCAAGAGCTTCTTTGGGTAAATCTTATCGTACTCCAAACTTTGATGAGCTATATACTTATTTTGTCGACTCAAACCATAATATGCAGGGAAATGCGGATTTGATTCCTGAAACAAGTACTTCTTATGAAGTCAGTTTAAAAAGGGCCTGTACTTTTGATTCTGGTGCTCAAATCTCGAACAACTTAGCTGTTACGTATCTCGATGTTAATGATAGAATTGACCTGGTTACAACGCAGTTAACTCCTTTGCATTATAAATACGTTAATATCAACAGATATAAAATGTGGAATATTTCAACAGTAGAGCAATATACCTATAAAAATTGGAATGTAATGTTAGGTGCCGCTGTAGTTGGAATTTCTAGAAGACTTGATTTGGCGGCTGAAAACTTAGTATCTGATGATAAATTTTTCTACTCTTTCAGATTAAATTCAAGCATCTCTTATAATATTACAAAATGGAATACTTTGTTGGCTATTTTCTATAAATACAACGGACAGCAGCAACAGTATGTTGCAGGGACAGGAAGTGATGGAAAAGCGGGTTTCTTTTTAGATGAATTGCAATCTTACAGCTGGATGGACGCTTCTATTCGAAAATCATTCTTTAAAAATCAATTTGAAGTTACTGTTGGAGCCAGGAATCTGTTTGATATTACTAATTTACAATCTGTTCAGAATGGAGGTGGAGGCGATGCATCTGGAGGAGCTCATGGAGGTGGAACAAGCACTGACATGATGTTAGGATATGGCCGATCTTACTTTTTAAAACTTACGTATAACCTAAATTTTAATTAATATATAAATACCATGAAAAAGAACTTTATTTTAATATTATCTTTTGTATTACTAGCCATTGGGGCTTGTAGTAGTGATGATGAAGCAGCGCAGCCAAATGCAGTAGCTTTTGCATCTACGTCGTTAAATCTATCGGCAGAAACAACTCCGATCGAAATCAAATTTGCATCTCCAACTGCAGCAGCTGGATCTCTAACTTTAACTTATACTGAAACTGCAGTTGCAAATGGCACAGATTACAGTACTACACCAGCAATCGCTTCAAATAAGATTGTAGTTCCTTTTGAAAAAAATGTTACTACTGTATCTTTTGCTTTCAAGAAATTAAAGGAAGCTATCGAAGGAGAAGTTAAAAATGTAGTTTTCACTATTAGCAGTGTAACTATTAATTCTGTAATTTCTGATAACAAATCAATTCAGGTAAACTTTAACGAGACAGCTTCTTTAGGAAATGCATTAGCTCCGGGAGTTGGAGGACCAACAGAACCAAATCAGGTTTTTGTTGATTTAAGCAGCGGAAAAATGACTACTGTTCCTAGAGTTTCATGGGATTTAGGTTTCTACTCTGGTGCAGATTTTAGAGTAATAATAAACCATACTGTGAGAATGACTGCCAAGCAAACGACCAGTGTAAATATTGATGAAGTTCAGGCAGAAGATGCAACTATGCTTGTTAATGGTGAAGGAAGTACTATTCAAATTGATGATCCTATAGGAGATATTACTAAAACAGCTATTGCGGTAATCTCTGCAACAGATGCTGATAACAAAGTATATGTTATTAATATGGGAAGTAATCCTGGGATAGTTGATCCTAAAGTTGGATCTGAGGGCACAGGTACAGGGCCTTCTAGAGGATGGAAAAAAGTTAGAATTTTAAGAAGCGGTAATGATTATAAAGTTCAGTACGCTGATATTGCAGCTACAACTCATGAAGAAATCATTATTTCAAAAAATGCAGCTTATAACTTTACTTTCTTAAGTTTATTAGACAAAAAAACAGTTAGTGTTGAGCCTCAAAAAACACAGTGGGATATTAGTTTCACAAGTTTTACTAATACAACAGCTACACAGTCAGGAGGTTTAGCTCCTTATAATTTCGCTGATTTTGTTTTAAATAACCTTAAAGGTGGCGCAAGAGCATATCAGGTGGTTACTACAGCTTTTTCATATGATGCTTTCGCATTAGCAAATGTTGATAACACTAAATTTACTGAAGATCAAAGAAATATTGGTTCAAACTGGAGAGGAACTGTGTCAGGAACAGATGCAAATGGTAATCCAACTTCAGGATTTAATGCTAGAACAGATCGTTTCTATGTTGTTAAAGATCCTGCAGGAAATGTTTATAAAGTTAGATTTACAGCTGGTGTAAACGCAGCTGGAGAAAGAGGTTATCCTACATTTCAATATACTATCTTGAAATAAAAAAAACAACAATAAAGAAATAATCTAAGTAATAAAAGATTATTTCTTTATTGATTATCAATATATCCGAATTAAAATTTAGTTAATCATTAGCTTTGTTTTTTTTATTTTTTTTTGATAAAGAGGTTAGATTCATCTAGCCTCTTTTTTTGTTTTATTTTAATGTTAAAAATAATTCGTAAATTAATGTTTAATTCTATCTTTGCGCATACTTTTTTATAAGGAAATAGCAGA
>Ga0247813_10000780_pt1 | contig 26283 bp, 24 predicted proteins | sample UWRJL169409C1_FD_180719 | JGI IMG/M metagenome (GOLD analysis project Ga0247813, IMG submission 180719) | Plant litter microbial communities from Arlington Agricultural Research Station in Wisconsin, United States - UWRJ-L169-409C-1 | ecosystem: Environmental > Terrestrial > Plant litter >...
TCAAGCTCTGGATTTTGAGCAAATAATTTAAAACTAAGCAGAAAGAATAAAAAGTAGTTTTTTTTCATAAATTGTTTTTAGAATTGTATTCAAAATTAAGTTTTTATTCCAATTAATCTTATGTTTTGTGTAAAATTTTTGGGTTATTGTCAGCTCTCTAAAACATTGGTATTTTTTAAGATAAATTCTAAAACAGCTTTGTTGCAGCTTTGAAGAGATTAAATTTTTTGGGTTTAAAGTTGCTTCTTTGGTGTTAGTTTATTCATTCATAAATTCTTATTTTTGCAGTAATTATGGAGAAAAATTTCATGCAAAAATACATTGACCAGCTCAATGAAGCACAGAGACAGCCTGTTTTGAAGAAAGACGGGCCAATGATTATTATTGCTGGTGCAGGTTCAGGAAAAACCCGTGTTTTAACTATTAGAATTGCTTATTTGATGGCGCAGGGTGTTGATGCTTTCAATATTTTGTCACTTACGTTTACGAACAAAGCTGCTCGTGAGATGAAACACAGGATTTCGGATATTGTGGGTGCATCTGAAGCAAAAAATCTTTGGATGGGAACTTTTCACTCGATTTTTGCCCGTATTCTTCGAGCAGAATCAGATCATTTGGGATACCCGTCTAATTTTACGATTTATGATTCTCAGGATTCAGCGAGACTGATTTCTTCTATTATTAAAGAAATGCAGCTCGATCGTGATATCTATAAGCCAAAACAGATTTTAGGTCGTATATCCAGTTATAAAAATAGTTTGATTACGGTAAAGGCCTATTTTAATAATCCTGAATTGGTAGAGGCCGATGCAATGGCAAAACGACCGCGTTTAGGAGAAATTTATCAGCAATATGTTGAGCGTTGTTTTAAGGCAGGAGCAATGGATTTTGATGACTTATTGTTGAAAACCAATGAATTATTAACCCGTTTTCCAGAAGTTTTATCAAAGTACCAAAACCGTTTTCGTTATATACTTGTTGATGAGTACCAGGATACGAATCACTCTCAGTATTTGATTGTTAGGGCTTTATCTGATAAATTTCAGAATATTTGCGTGGTAGGTGATGATGCACAGAGTATTTATGCTTTCCGTGGTGCTAATATTAATAATATTTTGAATTTCCAGAAAGATTATGAAGGCGTAATCATGTTTCGTCTGGAGCAAAATTACCGTTCGACAAGAAATATTGTTGAAGCGGCAAATACTGTAATGGAACATAACAAGACCAAACTGGATAAAGTAGTTTGGACAGCCAATGATTTTGGACAAAAAATAAAAGTGCATCGCAGTTTGACCGATGCCGAAGAAGGTCGTTTTGTTGCAAGTACCATTTTTGAACAAAAAATGATGAATCAGCTGCATAATGGTTCTTTTGCAATTTTGTACCGTACGAATGCGCAGTCGCGTGCGATGGAGGATGCTTTGCGTAAAAGAGATATTCCGTATCGTATTTATGGTGGATTATCATTTTACCAACGTAAAGAAATTAAAGATGTTTTGTGTTATTTACGTTTGGTTATTAATCCAAAAGATGAAGAAGCACTAGTTCGTGTGATCAATTATCCAGCTCGTGGAATTGGAGATACAACAGTTGAAAAACTAACAATCGCTGCCAATCATTACAAACGCTCGATTTGGGAAGTGATGGTGAATATTGATAAAATCGATTTAAAATTAAACACAGGAACAAAGAATAAAATCAATGATTTTGTTACGATGATTCAGAGTTTTCAGGTGATTGATCAAAATCAGGATGCTTTTTATATCACGGATTATGTGGCTAAAAAAACCGGATTGGTTCAGGAATTAAAAAAAGATGCCACTCCGGAAGGAATGGCTAAGATTCAGAATATCGAAGAACTTTTAAACGGTTTAAAAGATTTTACTGAAGGACAAAAAGAAATTGATGGCGCAAGAGGAGCTTTATCTGAATTTATGGAAGATGTAGCGCTTGCAACTGATTTAGATAAAGATACATCTGATGAAGATCGTGTGGCATTAATGACGATTCACCTAGCAAAAGGACTGGAATTTCCTCATGTTTTTGTAGTAGGTATGGAAGAAGATTTGTTTCCAAGCGCGATGAGTATGAGTACCAGAAGCGAATTAGAAGAAGAACGTCGTTTATTTTACGTAGCTTTAACTCGTGCAGAACATCAGGCTTACTTAACTTATGCGCAATCGCGTTACCGTTGGGGGAAATTGACAGATAGCGAACCATCGCGTTTTATTGAAGAAATTGACGGACAATATTTAGAATATTTAACTCCAGCCGAAACAAATTATCGTTACAAATCGCCTATTGACGGGGATATTTTTGGAGATATCGATAAATCGAAGTTAAGACTGGCAAAACCTATTGGATCAACGCCACCGAAACACGTTACGGACAATCAGCCAAAACCTGATCTGAACATTCGTAAATTAAAACCTGTTGCCGGTAATAATCCTAATAGTGCTGCACCTAATTTATTCGATAATTCCTTAACTATTGGAAATGTAGTGATGCACGAACGTTTTGGAAAGGGTGAAGTGGTGAATTTAGAAGGTGTTGGAGCTGATAAAAAAGCCGAAATAAAATTTGAAGTTGGTGGAATCAAGAAATTGTTGCTAAGATTTGCTAAATTAGATGTTATTGGTTAAAAAAAGTTTCAGTTTTCAGGTTGCTCTGCGTTGAACATAATTTAAACGCAAGTTTGAAAGCCTGTACTTAAAAATGTAAAACTTTGCGCTCTTAGCGTAAATCCTTGCGAACTTTGCGGTTAAGAATAAAGATGTACACGTGAAACCTGAAACAAAATAAACCTGAAACAATTAAAAAACAAAAATTAAAAAATGGCTGAGTTCATAAAAATATATCCAGATAAACCCAGTGAAGCTGCTATTGCCAAAGTGGTCAAAGTACTTCAAAATGGAGGTTTAGTAATTTATCCAACAGATACCGTATATGGTTTAGGTTGTGATATTACCAATTCGCGTGCTTTAGAGAAAATTGCCAAAATAAAAGGAGTGAAATTAGAGAAAGCAAATTTTTCCTTTATTTGTCATGATTTGAGCAATCTTTCAGACTATGTACGTCAGATCGATACGGCTACATTTAAGATTTTAAAAAGAGCATTACCAGGTCCTTACACTTTTATTTTGCCGGGAAATAATAATTTACCAAAAGAGTTTAAAAAGAAAACCACTGTAGGTATTCGTGTTCCGGATAACAATATTGCATTAGAAATTGTTCGTCAACTAGGAAATCCTATTGTTTCAACTTCTATTCGTGATGAAGATGATGTAATAGAATATACTACAGATCCGGAATTGATTTTTGAAAAATGGCAAAATATTGTTGATCTTGTTATCGATGGAGGTTACGGAGACAATGTAGGTTCGACGATTATAGATTTATCGGAACATGAACCTGTTATAATACGAGAAGGAAAAGGAAATATAGATATTTTGTAAGAATAATTTATAAAATATCTAGGATAATATAAAAAGGTTTGGTTAATTAGCTGAAAATTAACCAAACCTTTTATTTTTTATGAAAAAACTTTATCTTTTTGCATTTCTGTTTGCATCTAGTACTATGTTTTCACAAAACATTTTAAAAGGTAAAATTTTAGGTAAAGATAATATCCCCTTAGAAGGAGTCAATATTTATTTTGACGGTACTACATTTGCAACCATTTCAGATGCAGCCGGAAATTATTCTATAACATATGAAGCCAATACCAATGGTGTTTTGGTAATAAGTTTCATGGGATACGAAAGAGAATACCTTACTGCTTTGGATCCTTCTAAACCCTTAAATGTTAGACTTACAATTTCTAAAAATCAACTGAAAGAAGTTGTTGTTAACCAAAAAGAACTGTTTACCAGAGCTCAGAAACTAAAAATATTTAAAGAGTATTTTTTAGGCAAAACTAATAATGCAAAATTTTCTGTAATAAATAATGAAGATGATATTAAGTTCAGGTATGACAAGAAAAAATTAATTTTGACCGCTTCATCTAATAAACCTTTGATTGTAATTAATAGCTCTTTAGGTTATAAAATTAATTATGAATTAGCAGGATTTGAAATTACATTTGATAAAATCAGTATGAATTCTAAAGATGTAGTTAATAACTTTTATCAGGGAGTGAGCCGTTTTGAGGAAGTCAACAATGCTGCAGAAATTTTAGAACGCAGAGAAAAAGCTTTTCAAGGTTCGCAGGTTCAGTTTTTCAGGAATTTAGCAAATAAGGATTGGGGGCAAGAGAAATTTTTATTGTTTAATGATACTCATAATCTTGATCCAAATGCACGTTTTTCAATTAGTAAAGAAGATGATATTGTAAAAGTAAAAATTCTTCCTCAACGAAAAGGAGAAATGAAAAATGAAGAAAATATAAAAGATATAGTGGCATCTTATAATGTTACATTTAATAATAACGAATCATCCAAAATAGTTTTCCTCACAGATAGTTTTTATATCTATAAGTACGGTAATAATTCAAATATTAATGATATACTTTTTTTAGGCAAAATTGGAGAAAAGAAAGTAGGTGATTTATTACCTTTAAATTATGGCATGTAGTGCATGTGGCGTATTTGTAAATAAATACTTAAATCATATAAAAGTTAAAAAATAATAACTAACTTTAGATTAGTTAAAATTTAGTTAGTTTAAAGATAATGCTATTCTTAATTTATATTTAATTGGTTATTAAAAAAGTTAAGGATACATAAAAGCAGGTCAATTGACCTGCTTTTTCTGTTTAATAAAGTATGTAAAAACGAGATTATTTCGCTTGTTTCTTCATTTCTTTTTCAATCATATCATAAAATTGATCGATTTTTGGCATAACCACAATACGAGTTCTTCTGTTACGGGCTTTGTCCTCTGGAGTATCATTAGCAACTAATGGTACATAAGAACTTCTACCAGCTGCGATTAATTTTGCAGGGTTCACACCAAGATCATTTGTTAATACACGTACAATAGATGTAGAACGTTTAACACTTAAATCCCAGTTGTCTAGCAAAATTCCGTTGCTTTTGTAAGGAACGTTATCTGTATGACCTTCAACCATACATTCGAAATCTGGTTTGTCGTTTACTACTTTTGCAACTTTAGCTAAAACACCTTTAGCTTTGTCAGTTACATCATAGCTACCGCTTTTAAATAATAATTTGTCTGCGATAGAAATAAATACAACACCTTTTTCTACATTGATTTCGATATCCGGATCATTAATTCCAACAGCTCCTTTTAAGCTTGTAACCAATGCTAAAGTTACACTGTCTTTTTTAGTTAATGCATCCTGAAGTCTAGATATTTTTAAATCCTTTTCTTTTAAACTTTCTAAAGATTTTTCAAGATTTTCAGCTCCTTTAGTTGTTAATACAGTTAAGTCTTTAGAAGTGCTTATTAAATCTTGATTATGTTGTTTATAGCTTTCTGCTGTAGCTGCTAATCCTGCTTTTTCCTCTAAACAAGCATTTAGTTTTACGGTGCAAGAGTTTAATAAATCTTGTGTTTCTTTGTTCTTAGCTTCTAAAGCTGCGTATTGCTTTTTCGATACACACGAAGTTAAGGCCATTAATACTGATAGTGCAATTACTATTTTTCTCATAGTTATTATATTTAATTAAACGTTGATTACAAATTTAGTTTTTAATATTTTGATTACTGTTAAAGATTTCTTTAAATACGGACAGTTTCTTTATGTAATACAGGAAAACGATACTTTTTACAGTATAGTATTGTTGTATCTGAAAATCTTTTCGCTTACGCAGATATTTTAAAGATATACAATAAAATGAAAAATGCGCTTTCAAAATAGCAAAAGCATGCTCAAATTTTCCTTGTGTTAAAAAACGGATACCGGCAATACCGTCTAAAACCATTCTAAAGAAAATGACAAAAAATAACCCTTTTTTAGGTAAATTTTTGACAAGCATTAATAATGAATTTCTAAAATTCAAGTATGTTTTTTTGGGATTTCCTTGTTGTAAAGTTGCGCCGCCAACATGGTAAACAACTGATCCTGAGTTGTATTTAATTATATGTCCTTCGTTTGCAGCGCGCCAGCACAAATCTATTTCTTCCTGATGTGCAAAAAAGCTTTCGTCAAAACCTCCTAATTCATGATAGACTTCGCTTCTTATAAAAAAACAAGCACCGGAAGCCCAGAATAACTCACAATTATCATTGTACTGGCCATTGTCTTTTTCGATAGTGTCAAAAATTCGGCCACGGCAAAAAGGAAAGCCGTATTTATCAATGAATCCGCCTGCAGCGCCGGCGTATTCAAAATATTCTTTGTTTTTAAAATCAAGAATCTTGGGCTGGATTATAGCTGTTTGTTTTTCTTTATCGAAAGTTTCAATAATTGGATTTAGCCAATTTTCAGTTACCTCGATGTCTGAATTTACTAATGCATAAATTTCGGCATCAATATGTTGTAAAGCATCATTATAGCCTTTTGCAAAGCCATGATTGCCAGTATTTACAACTATTTTAATTGTGGGAAAATTTTGTCTGATAAAATTTATAGAATCATCTGTTGAAGCATTATCAGCAACATATATTGGGGTTCCTTCCGAAAATTGAACGACAGAAGGTAAAAATTGCTCTAACAATTTTACGCCGTTCCAATTTAAAATGACAACTGCAATTTTATCCAAAAGTAACTTTATTTATTTTTAATACTATTTATTCTTTATAGTCCGGCAAGTTTCTTAGGAACTCATATTTTTCATTCTCAAAATCCATTTGACAATAAAAATGACTTAGACCATTTGTGACATTCAAAAACCGTGCCTGCATTGTCATATTATAACGTGCAATTTGATCAAAAGTTGCCTGAGAAATTTTTACGCCAGGTGCTTTACATTCTACCAATATATGTATAGAACCATCGGTATTAAAGACAACAACATCGTATCTTTTTCGTAATCCATTGACTGTTAAAACTTTTTCAACATTGATTAGTGATTTAGGGTATTTTTTTTCATCGATTAAATAATGAACAACATGCTGGCGAACCCATTCTTCTGGGGTAAGAATGATAAATTTTTTCCTGATTTCATCGAAAATAGACACTTTATTTTCGCTATTTTTGAATCGGAAAGTATATGATGGAAAATTTAATTGCTGCATAGGGCAAAAATATAAAATAGTTTCAGGTTTCAGGTTTAAAGTTTCAACTTATTGAAGCGAGAACGTGAAACCTGAAACTTTAAACAAAAATATTTGAATGGACGAAGTTGTAAAAATTGTTAATGATATTAAAGCCGGAAATATAAAACCTATTTATTTTTTAATGGGCGAAGAGCCTTATTATATTGATAAATTATCAGAATATATAGAACAAAATGTCCTGTCTGAAGAAGAAAAAGGATTTAATCAAACCGTATTATATGGTAGGGATGTTACTGTAGAGGATATTGTTTCAACGGCCAAGCGCTATCCCATGATGTCTGACCGTCAAGTTGTTATTGTAAAAGAAGCACAAGATTTATCAAGAACAATTGATAAAATAGAGTCCTATGTAAATAATCCTATGGAGTCTACGGTGTTGGTTTTCTGCTACAAATACAAAACACTCGACAAGCGTAAAAAAGTAACTAAATTATTAGCCCAAAACGGAATTGTATACGAAAGTAAAAAACTATACGAAAACCAGGTTGGAGATTGGATAAAACGTGTACTTGCGGGGAAAAAATACACAATCGACCCAAAAGCCAATGCAATGTTAGTAGAATTTCTAGGAACAGACTTGAGTAAAATCAACAATGAGCTGGAAAAATTACAGATTATTTTGCCACAAGGATCGTTAATTACACCACAACATATCGAGGAAAATATAGGTTTTAGTAAAGATTATAATGTTTTCGAACTTCGAAAAGCAATTGGTGAACGCAATCAGTTAAAAGCCTACAAAATAGCGGAGAATTTTGCTCATAATCCTAAAGAATATCCATTGGTAATGACTACGGGATTGGTTTTTGGTTTTTTTATACAGCTCTTAAAATACCACGGACTTAAGGATAAAAATCCTAAAAATGTAGCCGCAGCAATTGGCGTAAATCCTTATTTCCTGAAAGAATATGACTTAGCCATAAAAAATTACCCAATGCGAAAAGTGAGTCAAATAGTGGGAGCACTGCGAGATGTAGATATTAAAAGTAAAGGTGTAGGTGCCAATGCTTTACCTCAGGCGGATTTATTAAAAGAAATGCTGTACAAAATATTTAATTAAGCCGTGAAAATTCACGATATTTGCATCTCTAAAAAAAATACTACTTTTAAAATAATAATAACACAATTATGGGAATGAATAAAAATACCGTTTTAGGATGGGCTACTTTTATAATGGTACTTATGGGATTGTTACTTATAGGTCTTGGCGCTTTTAGATACAGAGATGTTTCTGGTTGGGGATTCGTAGCCGTTGGGGTTGGTTTTTTTGCCAATGCCTGGGTTTTTAATGCTTTAAAAGGAAGAGTTTAGCAAAATTTAATTGCGATATAAAATCAATAAAAAATAATTAATTAAAATAAAAAATATAAAAAATGTCAGACGATAAGAAAGTAATTTTCTCAATGCAGAAATTGAGTAAAACCTATCAGGGAGCAGACAAACCAGTGCTTAAAAATATTTATTTAAGTTTCTTTTATGGAGCTAAAATTGGTATTTTAGGTTTAAACGGTTCTGGAAAATCTTCTTTATTAAAGATTATTGCCGGAGTAGATAAAAATTATCAGGGTGATGTTGTTTTTCAACCAGGCTATACTGTTGGATACTTAGAGCAGGAACCAATTCTTGATGACTCTAAAACCGTTATCGAAATTGTTCGTGAAGGAGCTGCAGAAACTATGGCAGTTTTAGAAGAATACAATCAAATTAATGATTTATTCGGTCTAGAAGAAAACTATTCCGATCCTGATAAAATGGATAAGTTAATGGATCGTCAGGCAGCTTTACAAGATAAAATTGATGCTCTTGGTGCCTGGGAAATCGATACCAAACTTGAAATTGCAATGGATGCTTTGCGTACTCCGGAAGGGGATACGCCTATTAAAAATCTTTCAGGAGGGGAGCGCCGTCGTGTTGCTTTATGTCGTTTGTTGTTGCAACAGCCTGATGTGTTGTTGCTTGATGAGCCAACCAACCACTTAGATGCTGAGTCTGTACTTTGGTTAGAGCAGCATTTAGCGCAATATGCCGGAACTGTAATTGCCGTAACGCACGATAGATATTTCCTTGATAATGTTGCAGGTTGGATTTTAGAGTTGGATAGAGGAGAAGGTATTCCGTGGAAAGGAAACTATTCTTCTTGGTTAGACCAGAAATCAAGCCGTATGGCACAAGAAGAAAAAGTAGCTTCTAAACGTAGAAAAACGTTAGAGCGTGAGCTTGACTGGGTTCGTCAGGGAGCAAAAGGCCGTCAAACGAAACAAAAAGCGCGTTTGCAGAACTACGATAAATTATTAAACGAAGATCAAAAACAACTGGATGAAAATCTGGAAATCTATATCCCGAACGGTCCGCGTTTAGGAACCAATGTTATTGAAGCTAAAAATGTAGCCAAAGCTTTTGGAGATAAATTATTGTATGATAATTTAAACTTCACTTTGCCACAAGCCGGAATTGTTGGAATCATCGGACCAAATGGTGCTGGTAAATCCACCATCTTCAAAATGATTATGGGCGAGCAAGCTACGGATAGTGGAGAATTTTCAGTTGGAGAAACTGTAAAAATAGCTTACGTAGATCAATCTCACTCTAATATTGATCCGAATAAATCAATCTGGGAAAATTTTGCCGACGGTCAGGAATTGATTATGATGGGAGGAAAGCAAGTAAATTCCAGAGCTTATTTATCACGTTTTAACTTTGGTGGAGGAGAGCAAAACAAGAAAGTTTCAATGCTTTCCGGTGGAGAACGTAACCGTTTACACTTAGCAATGACTTTGAAAGAAGAAGGAAACGTTCTTTTATTAGATGAGCCTACGAATGATTTGGATGTAAATACACTTCGTGCATTGGAAGAAGGTTTAGAGAATTTTGCTGGTTGTGCCGTTATTATCTCGCACGACAGATGGTTCTTAGATAGAATTTGTACGCACATTCTGGCTTTCGAAGGAGATTCTGAAGTTTATTATTTCGAAGGAGGTTTCTCTGAATACGAAGAAAACAAAAAGAAACGTTTAGGTGGTGATTTAACTCCAAAACGTTTGAAATACAGAAAATTGATTAGATAATATTCTGAAAATTTAAATTTTAAAAATCCCAAATTCCAATTTAAAAACTGGAGTTTGGGATTTTTTTTGTAGTAGTTTGTCATTTCGAGGAACGAGAAATCCTCGTTAGAAGCTCTATAAAGATTGGATTCTCGTTGCGGAGTTACTTGCGAGGATTTCTCCTTCGTCGAAATGACAATATTGAGATAATTGGAATTTGGAATTTATACATTGGAGTTTTTTAAAGAAACTTAGCATTTAATTCCGGAGTAGGAATCATACAACTCTCTTTTTTGCCATACCATTTGTAACGGTTTTTACCAATATAATCGTAAATGTAATTTCGAAGTTTTTCCGGGAATATTTTTAAAACAGAAATCAAACTATAAATTCCTCCAAGTTCTTCTGCAATTTCAATTGCTGCCGAAGATTTATAATAATAAGCGACGCCTGGATGATATAAAATAATACTGTCAATTTTAGTTTGATCAACACCTATATATTTACAGATCTCAATTCCTAATTCTGATTGCAAAGCCACAAATCTAAAAATATCTTTTTTGTCATGTTTAATAATAAACTGAACTGCGCCGTTGCATAAATTGCAAACGCCATCGAAAAGAATTATTTTTTTGTTTTTAGGAAGGTCTTGCATTTGGAAAAGTTTCAAGTTTAAGGTTTCAAGTTTTAAGCTTTGTCAAAGTTTAAAACTTTGACAAAGCTGATGCTGGTTTGTTATTTCTCGTTCTTAGAATTGAAAATAGTAATAATAACAGGTATAATTTTTTACTATCTGTAATATAAAAACAATAGATTTTATGAATAAAAAATCACTTTCATAAATAAATTTTAAGCGATTTTTATAAAATATCTATCTTCTTAATCGTCTTTTTTAAAATCTATGCTAAAATCGCTTTATTTTGATTTTTGCTATAATTTTAGTCTTTTTACAACTGAAAACTGTCACTTAGACTAAAAACTTATTTTTTCCCAGCTTCAACAAACTCTAATTCATCCAGACTTACTTTCGAAGTAAAAATTCCGTAATTTACAGTTGCTTTGTTTTTTTCGATTGAATCGATACTTCCAACAGATCTTCCGTCGAGCATTCTTACTCTGTCACCAACTTTTAAAATTGGTTTTGGTTTTTCAATAACAGGCTTGAGTTTCTTTTCTTTTTTCTCTTTGCGAATTTCTTCAACCTGAACTGAGACTTCGGCGATCACTTCTTTTTTCTTTTCGATTATGGCTTTCGCTTCTTTTGGAGTTGCTTTTTTGCGTTTTGAATTTTCAATTTCTATGATTTTCAAAAATTCTCCAATTAATTCTTTTTTGTTTTTATTGTTGAAATATTTCTCAGAGATATCTTCAATTTTCTGACCAATGTAAATTGTCTTTTGGTTGCTATCATACAATTCCTGATAGCTTTCCAGTTTTTGTTTGATTTTTACATTGATGTTTTCCATCTTTTTACTTTCCTCGCGCGCACGAGTTTCTTCTTCTTTAAGATTTATAGAAGTTTTTTCTAGTTTCGATCTTTCTTTCTGAAGAGTAGCAATGGTTTTGTCAAAGCGAACTTTACCCACTTCGATTTTCTTTTTCGCACGATTAATCAATCCGAAGGGAATACCATTTTTTAATGCAACCTCAAAAGTAAATGAACTTCCGGCTTGGCCAAGAGCTAACTTATACATAGGTTCTAATGATTTTTCATCAAACATCATATTTGCATTTGTAGCAAAAGGCAATTCGTTTGCCAAAATTTTCAAGTTTGAATAATGTGTTGTAATGATTCCGAAAGCTTCACGATGATAAAATTCTTCCAGGAAAATTTCAGCCAATGCTCCACCTAGTTCAGGATCAGAACCTGTACCAAATTCATCAATTAAAAACATGGTTTTCTTGTTGCATTTTTTCAAGAAATAATTCATGTTTTTCAATCGATAACTATAAGTACTCAAGTGATTTTCAATAGATTGATTGTCTCCAATGTCTGTAAGAATTCTATCGAATAAGAAAGTTTCGCTACGCTCGTGAACAGGAATCAGCATCCCGGATTGCAACATCAACTGCAATAAACCAACTGTTTTAAGCGAAATAGTTTTTCCTCCGGCATTTGGTCCTGAAATTACAATGATTCGGTTATCTTGTTTTAATTCAATGGTTTGCGGATGCGTAACTTCGTTTTTTTGTTTGTTATTCAAATACAAAATTGGATGATATGCTTCTCTAAAAAACAATCTTCTTTCTTCTGTAATGGTTGGCAGGATTCCGTTGATTCTGTTGGCGTATTTTGCTTTTCCGGCAACAACATCTATATCACTTAAAAACTCCTGATATTCAATTAGTAAAGGTAAATACGGACGAATTTGATTTGATAATTGTTTTAGAATTCTGGTAATTTCTTCTTTTTCCTCGTATTCAAGATTTGCGAGTTCTCTGGAATATTGCAAAGTAGCTTCAGGTTCGATATAAGCGATACTTCCGGTTTTAGAACTTCCTAAAATGGAGCCTTTTACCTTACGGCGATACATCGCTAAAACGGCAAGCACTCTACGATTTTGCACAAAACTTTCTTTAATGTCATCTAAATAACCAAGACTATTATTGTGAGAAAGTGCCACTCCAAAACTTTGGTTCACTTTACCGCGAACAATATTAATATTCTGACGGATGCTTAATAATGCAGGCGAAGCGTTATCTTTTATTTCTCCGTATTTATCTACAATTGCATCGATAAAAGTTACAATATCTTTAGTATATTCAACTCTTGAAGCTCTTGCGTTTAGATTAGGATAATAATCATCAAACTTTTTAAGGAAATTCAACAAGAAATTTGCTGTTGATGAAAGTGTTGCAATTTTTCTAAAACTTCCTACTTCAAGAAAACTATCTTCTATTGCCAGAAATTTAATTTCATGAGTAATCGCGTCAAATCCGTGATTAGGAATGGCGTTATTATTTTCAAAAGATGAAACGTACTCTGATGTTTGCATTAAAGCCTGCATTAAAGTTTCTTTATCTCTAAATGGTGTTATTTCTAAAGCTTTTTCTTTTCCAATGTCTGTATTGCAGCCTGCCGAAATAGTTTCGAGCACTGTTGGAAATTGTAAATCTTGTAATGTTTTTTCGGTAATGGATATCATTTATTTTCTTTAACAAAGTACACGCAAAAGTACGAAAACATTACTATTCAATTCTACAAAGTTTATATCTAAATTTATGATTGGTAAATATGATTTAAATAAAAAAATCCTGAAATTCGCATAAAAAAAGATATGGATGTAAAAATGCATGATTCCTGGAAACCGGTTTTAAAGGAAGAATTTGAAAAATCATATTTTACTGAATTAATTGATTTTGTAAAATCAGAATATACAACTAAGGTTTGTTATCCAAAAGGGAATCAGATTTTTTCAGCTTTTGATCATTGTCATTTTGATCAGGTAAAAGTTGTAATTATAGGTCAGGATCCCTATCATGGGCCTAATCAGGCAAATGGATTATGTTTTTCTGTAAACGACGGGATTCCGTTTCCGCCATCCCTTCAAAATATTTTTAAAGAAATCGAAACCGATTTGAATATACCAATTCCTAAAACAGGAAATTTGGAGCGTTGGGCAGATCAGGGTGTTTTTCTTTTAAATGCTACTTTAACCGTTAGGCAATCAGAAGCGGGAAGCCATCAGGGAAAAGGCTGGGAAAAATTTACAGATGCTGTAATAAAACAAATTTCGGCTAATAGTAAAGATGTTGTTTTTTTATTATGGGGAGGTTTTGCTCAGAAGAAAGCTGCGCTAATCGATGCCTCAAAACATCATATTTTAAAATCAGGACATCCATCTCCTTTAAGTGCCAATAGAGGTTTTTGGTTTGGAAATAAACATTTTAGTCAGGCAAATACTTTTCTGAAGTCAAAAGGACTGAAAGAAATTGAATGGTAAACACAGATTTCACAAATTTTCACTAATTATCAATCTTGATTTCTGCAATCTTGTCATTTCTGACGAACTAGAAATCTTCGCAAGTAACTCCGCAACCAGAATCAAGGTTTTGTCGAGCTTCTCGCGAAGATTTCTCCCTTCGATAGAAATGACAACTAGACGAAAATATTCTTATGAAAATGATTGTCTTAGCCCCGATAGAAGTGGAAATCCTTTTTTATTTTTTCTTTAAAAATAAAAAAGATTGGAACGGATAGCGGGATTAGCTCCTGATAAAAAAAATTATTTTTCCAGAGGTTTCTTTACAATCTCGTCTAAAACAGCTTTGTTTTCGTAGTTAATTACTTTAAGAATAATCTCTTGGTTTTTAACTGTTTTTCCTTCAATAATATAAAGTTTTCCTTTTTTGAAAGGAACATTACTCTGGTCAAAATCAACATCGCCAAATTTCAAGGTATTTTTAATATCGGCGGTATCGATCCATTTTTCATTTAAAGTCTGAACTGCTTTTTCAGAATACTGGAAAGGTTTTGTACGTAAACTATTTAAAACACGGGCATTTGGAAAATAGTTGCAACGGGTATCTTTTCCGCTAAAAACAAGGGCTACAAAAAAGCATCCCATAACCAAACCAATCAGATAATAAGCAAAACGATGTACGAACTTCATGAAATAAAATTTTTGCAAAGGTACACTAAAGTTCTCTTAAAATACAAGTAAATTGATGTCGTTATCGGGTAAATCAAACCATTCGCCAATTGCTTTGTTGGTTAAAATTCCGTGATACAGGTAAATTCCGTTTTTTAAACCTTTATTGCATCTTATCGCACTTTCTAAACCTCCGTCTTCTGCTATTTGAAGTAAATATGGAGTTAGTATGTTACTTATTGATAATGAGGCGGTTTTAGAATATCGGGATGGTATATTAGGAACGCAATAATGTAAAACATTACTCTTTATAAAAGTTGGTTTTTCATGAGTGGTAACTTCTGAAGTTTCAAAGCAGCCTCCGGTATCGATACTTACATCCACAATAACAGCACCTTTTTTCATGTGCTCTACCATCGTTTCTGTCACTATAATCGGACAGCGTTCTTTTCCTCGCATGGCTCCAATAGCAACATCGCAACGTCTTAGCGCTTTTAGTAATGCTTTTTGCTGCACTGTAGAAGTAAAGATTCTTTGATTTAGATTGTTTTGTAAACGACGCAACTTTGTAATCGAATTGTCAAAAACTTTTACATTTGCTCCCAGACCAATGGCCGTTTTAGCAGCAAATTCTCCCACTGTTCCGGCTCCTAAAATTACAACTTCGGTAGGAGGAACGCCGGTAATGTTTCCAAATAAAAGTCCTTTTCCGAACTCATCTGTAATCATCAATTCGGCAGCAATAAGTATTGAGGCTGTTCCTGCGATTTCGCTTAGCGATTTTACAGCAGGATAAGATCCGTCTTCATCTTTTATATATTCAAAAGCAAGTGCAGTGATTTTTTTCTGCGCCAAGGCCTCGAAGTATTCTTTCTTTTTGGTTTTTAACTGAATAGCCGAAATAATAATCGTCTCCGGATTGATCATTTTAATTTCTGCTATAGTAGGAGGTTCTACTTTTAGCAGCATTGGGCATCCAAAAACTTTTTTGGTATCTTTTGTTACTTCAGCTCCCGCATCAGAATATTCTTTATCAGAATAACTGGAACTTTCTCCGGCTCCGGATTCAATCATTACGCGATGACCCTCATAAGTCAAGGAGTTGACAGCATCTGGAGTTAAGCAAATACGACGTTCCTGATAACTTGTTTCCTTAGGAATCCCTATAAAAAGTTCTCTTTTGAATCGGCCAACTTCAAGTTTTTCTTCTTGTGGCAACAATTGTTGTTTCGTAAATGGAGTTAAGGTGATTGACATGGGTTGTGCGAAAATTAAGAGTACAAATTACGTAAAAAGTTTTAAAATCAATGTAAAAATTCTGCTAATACTATATGATGAAATTAATGCATAATTTTTTCCATTTTAATATCGGCCCTTTCATAACTTACATTTCCTAAAGGAACTTCGTTAAAACCGAATTTTTCATACAAATGAATTGCAGGCAGTAATTTTCGGTTCGAATATAAAATGAGTTTTTTTATGTTATTTTTTTCGGCTACAGCCAAACAATGAATTAGTAATCGATTGCCAACTCCGAGACCTTGCACTTTATCTGAAACAGCCATTTTGCTTAATTCAAATGTGTCATGATCAATTTTTATTAAAGAAACTGTTCCGATAATTTCACCTTTATATTTAGCATAGAAAATAAATCCGCCTTTGTCGATAATTTCTTCTTGCGGATTAGAAAGTACTATTTCATCTTTTTCCTCAACTTTAAAATATTTTTGAAGCCATTCTTTATTTAAGGTTTTGATTGGCTCTTTTGATTCTGCTGAAAAGGGAATAATTTCTACGGTAGTCATTTATATATGTATATTGTTTCACAGAGATTCACGAAGATTTCTCAAAGTCACAAAAAGAATTATTAGAAAATCTTTGTGAAATCTTCGTGAATTTCTGCGGAGTATTTATTCTAATTTCAATTCTCTTTTTCCATCTGCCAATAACTCAATTGTAACGACCGAATGTTCTTCAGGAATTAAACTAGCGATTTTTTCAGACCATTCGATAAAACACCAATTTCCTGAATACAAATAATCATCCACGCCCATATCGAGAGCTTCAGTTTCTTTATTTAGTCGATAAAAATCAAAATGATAAATAATCTGATTGTTAGAAGTGTAGTATTCATTAACTAAAGAAAAGGTTGGGCTGCTTGTGGCATCTTCAACTCCAAGATTTTTACAAAGTTGTTTGATTAAGGTAGTTTTTCCAACTCCCATTTCTCCATTAAAAAGAATAATTTTCTTTGGATTTTGAGCTAAAATTTTATCTGCTACTTCTTTGATCTGATCTAATGAAAAAACGATATTCATTTTTATTGCTTATTAATTATAGTCTCAATTTTGAGTTTTCAGTCACGGTTTTCAGTCTCAGTTGAGCACTGTAAACTGTGACTGTGACTAAAAACCGCGGCTAAAACTTTTCTATTTCGGGTTAAATACCAAGAACGGAATAATCATTTCTTCTAACGAAATTCCTCCGTGTTGATATGTATTTCTGTAATAACTCACATAATGATTGTAGTTGTTTACGTAGGCTAAAAAGAAATCATTTTTAGCAAAAATAAACGAACTGCTCATGTTTATTGCAGGTAAACCTATATCTTTTGGTTCTTTTACAACGTAAACATCTTTTTGTTCGTACGTTAAACTACGACCTGTTTTATAACGCAAATTTAAACTTGTATTTTTATCTCCCACCACTTTTGATGGGTTTTTTACATTAATTGTTCCGTGATCTGTTGTCAGGATCAATTTGAAACCTAAAAGTTGTGCTTGCTGAATAATTTCTAAAAGCGGAGAATTTTTAAACCAGCTTAAAGTTAATGAACGATACGCTTTATCATCAGAAGCTAGTTCTTTTACAACATCCATTTCGGTTTTTGCGTGTGACAGCATATCAACGAAATTGTATACTACAGTAACTAAATCATTGCCTTTAAGTGCTTTGAAGTTTTCGGCTAGTTTTTTACCTCCGGCATAATTAGTGATTTTAAAATAATCTTCTTTTATGTTTAGGCCTAAACGTTTTAGTTGTGCGGTTAGAAATTCAGCTTCGTAAAGGTTTTTTCCTCCGTCTTCTACATCATTTTTCCAGTATTGCGGAAACTGTTTTTCCATTTCTGTTGGCAATAAGCCGGAGAAAATAGCATTTCTGGCATATTGTGTTGCAGTAGGAAGTATAGAGAAATAAGGAACTTCTTTTTCTAATTTGTAATAATTTGCTACAACGGTTTCAAAAGATTTCCATTGGTCGTAGCGTAAATTATCAATTACAACGAATAAAATGGGTTTGTCTTTCTTTTTGATTTCAGGAACAACTAATTCCTTGAATAAATTGTGGGATTGAATTGGTTTATCTGCTTTTGGAGCAAACCAGTCTTCATAATTTCTCTCGATGAATTTTCCGAATTGAGAATTGGCTTCAACTTTTTGAGATTCAAGGATTTCTATCATTCCCTGATCGTTGATGTTTTCGAGTTCAAGTTCCCAAAAAATCAATTTTTTATATAATTCTACCCAATCTTCATAGGAATTAACCATAGCCATTTCCATGGCGATTTTTCTAAATTCCTTTTGATAATCCAGCGTTGTTTTTTCAGAAATTAATCTTGAATGATCGAGGTTTTTCTTTAAACTCAGTAAAATCTGATTCGGATTTACCGGTTTTATTAAATAATCTGCGATTTTAGAACCAATAGCTTCTTCCATTATGTACTCTTCTTCGCTTTTGGTAATCATAATCATTGGTATGGCCGATTTTTTTTCTTTCATTTCAGAAAGTGTTTCCAGACCACTCATTCCAGGCATATTTTCATCCAAAAAAACAATGTCAAAATTATCTTCTTCAAATAAGGCAATAGCATCCAAACCATTGTTACAAGTGGTTACAGCATAGTTTTTTTTCTCGAGAAATAATATATGTGGTTTCAAAAGATCGATTTCGTCATCGACCCAAAGTATTTTTATCTTATCCATAAACGTGTTTAATTTTAATGCAATTTAGAGGTATAGAACTTAAAAAGTATTAAAAATAGTATAAATTTCAGAATAACAAAAGTTGGTTTTTGTATATTTTTTTAAATGTAATTCAGTATTACTCTGGAAATCATCACACTTTAATGTCAATTTTTAAATGAAAAACACAAAGCTGTTTATAGTTAATTACTTATATTTGTTGACCTAAAAAGAACCAAATAGTGACTCAGATCAATAAGTTAAAAATATTCAATGATCCCATTTACGGGTTTATTTCTATCCCGAACGAACTTATTTACGACTTAATTCAGCATCCGTATTTTCAGCGTTTACGCCGTATTTCGCAAATGGGAATGTCGTATTTGGTTTATCCCGGGGCCAATCATACTCGTTTTCATCATGCTTTGGGCTGTATGCATTTGATGCAAAAGGCTGTAGAAACACTTCGTTTTAAAGGAGTTGCTATTTCAAATGATGAAGAATGTGCTTTGTTAATCGCTATTTTACTTCATGATATTGGTCATGGACCGTTTTCGCATGCAATGGAAAAAAGTATTGTTGAAGATGTAAATCATGAAGCCATTTCATTATTATTCATGAATCAGTTGAATGATGAATTCGAAGGTAAATTGAGTTTGGCCATTCAGGTTTTTAAAGGAGAATATCACAGGAAATTTATGCTGCAATTGATTTCAAGTCAGTTGGATATGGATCGAATGGACTATTTGAAACGTGATAGTTTTTACACTGGTGTTGCCGAAGGAAATGTCAATTCTGAACGTTTGATTCAAATGATGAATGTCGTTGACGGTGTTTTGGTAATTGAAGAAAAAGGAATTTATTCTGTAGAGAAATTTTTGCTTTCAAGAAGATTAATGTACTGGCAGGCTTATTTGCATAAAACAAGTTTAGTTGCAGAGTTAATTTTGATGAATGTGCTAAAAAGAGCCAAAGAATTAACATTAAAAGGGATTATTTTGCCTTGCAGTGAGCCTCTTTTGTATTTTATGCAAAACAAAGTGACTTTAGAAGATTTTGATGCTGAAAAATTAGATTTGTTTTCTCAACTAGATGATTTTGATATAATTAGTGCTTTAAAAGCATGGCAAAAGCAAGATGATTTTGTGTTGTCTACTTTGAGTAAAATGTTGATTAATAGAGATTTATTAAAAATAAAATTAAGTGCTGAGAAAATTTCGGCAGAAGAATCTCAATCTTTAAAAGAAGAATTTGCTAACGCACACCATATTACGCAATTAGAGGCGGGATATTTTATTTTTAGAGGAAAAATAAAAAATCAGGCTTATAGTAAAGAAGCTGAACCTATACGAATTTTGAAAAAAGATAAAACAATTGAGGATGTCGTAGAAGCATCTGATCAGCTGAATTTGAAATCGTTATCTAAATTGGTTACAAAATATTACATCTGTTTTCCAAAACAACTTATCTAAAATTAACATTTAAAATCTATTTTTTATATTTTTGTCGCAATGAAATTTACAGCAGAACAAATAGCAGGAATTTTAGAAGGAGAAGTTGTTGGAAATCCCAATGCAGAAGTTTCTCGGCTGTCTAAAATAGAAGAAGGTGAGGAAGGATCGCTCACTTTTTTGGCTAATCCAAAATATATCAACTACATATATACCACAAAAGCATCAGTTACTATAGTGAATGACAGCTTTATACCTGAACAGGAAATCACTACCACTTTAATAAAAGTAGAGGACGCTTATGCCTCTTTTTCTAAACTTTTGCAATTTTATAATCAGGTAAAATTGAATAAAAACGGAATAGAAGCGCAATCTTTTATAACTGAAGGTACTAAATATGGAGAAAATTTATATTTAGGAAGCTTTAGTTACATTGGTCAAAACGTGGTTTTAGGTGACAACGTAAAAATTTACCCAAACAGTTTTATCGGTGATAATGTTGTTATTGGAGATAATGTATATATTTTTGCAGGCGCCAAAATTTATTCTGAAACTATAATTGGTAACAATTGTACTATTCATTCAGGAACTATTATTGGTGCAGATGGTTTTGGTTTTGTACCAAATGAAGAAGGAGTATATAGTAAAGTTCCTCAAATTGGAAATGTAATTATAGAAGATAACGTCGATATTGGAGCAAATACCACAATAGACAGAGCAACTCTTGGTTCTACAATTATTAGAAAGGGAGTTAAATTAGACAATCAGATTCAGATTGCTCACAATGTAGAAATAGGTAAAAACACGGTAATTGCAGCGCAATCAGGTGTTGCCGGTTCTACAAAAATAGGAGAAAACTGTATGATTGGCGGGCAAGTAGGTATCGCAGGTCACTTAATTATAGGTAATAATGTTAGATTGCAGGCCCAGTCAGGAGTTGCAAGGAACATTAAGGATGATGAAACATTGCAGGGAACACCGTCTCTTGCATATACTGATTTTAATAAATCGTATGTACATTTCAAAAATCTGCCTAAAATAGTTGCCGAAGTTGAAGAATTAAAAAAACAAATAATAAACCCAAAAAATGGAAATAATGGTTAAACAGAAGACCATCAAAAATGAAATTTCACTAACAGGCGTTGGATTACACACTGGAAAAGAAGTTACAATGACTTTTAAACCAGCTCCAATTAATAATGGTTTCACTTTTGTAAGAGTTGATTTGCAAGGTCAGCCCGTGATCGAAGCAGATGCTAACTATGTTGTTAATACGCAAAGAGGCACAAATTTAGAAAAACTTGGTGTAAAAATTCAAACTCCGGAACACGTTTTAGCGGCTTTAGTTGGTTGTGATCTGGATAACGTTATTATAGAATTAAATGCCTCTGAACTTCCTATCATGGATGGTTCATCAAAATATTTTGTTGAAGCGATTGAAAACGCAGGTATCGAAGAACAAGATGCTAAACGTAATGTTTATGTAGTAAAAGAAGTAATTTCGTTTACTGATGAAACTACAGGAAGCGAGATCTTAGTGATGCCAAGCGATGATTATCAGGTAACTGCAATGGTTGATTTTGGTACTAAAGTTTTAGGTACTCAAAATGCAACGATGAAAAGCATAGCCGATTTTAAAGAAGAAATTGCGAATTCAAGAACGTTTAGTTTCTTACATGAATTAGAATCTCTTTTAGAAAACGGATTAATCAAAGGTGGAGATTTAAATAATGCTATTGTATATGTAGATAAAGAAATATCTGAGTCTACAATGGAAAATTTAAAGAAAGCTTTTGGTAAAGACAAAATTTCGGTTAAGCCAAATGGTGTTTTAGATAATTTGACTTTACATTACCCAAACGAAGCTGCAAGACATAAATTATTGGATGTTGTTGGAGATTTATCTTTGATTGGAGTTAGAATTCAGGGAAAAATTATTGCTAATAAACCAGGGCACTATGTAAATACACAGTTTGCCAAAAAATTAGCAAAAATTATTAAAATAGAACAAAGAAATCATGTTCCGGTTTACGATTTAAATCTGGAGCCATTGATGGATATTCATAAAATTATGGCAGTTTTGCCACACAGACCTCCGTTTTTATTGATTGACAGAATTATAGAAATGTCTGATAGTCATGTTGTAGGTATGAAAAATGTAACGATGAACGAAAATTTCTTCGTAGGACATTTTCCGGAAGCTCCAGTAATGCCAGGTGTTTTAATTGTTGAAGCAATGGCGCAAACAGGTGGAATTTTAGTATTAAGCACTGTTCCGGATCCTGAAAATTATTTGACCTATTTTATGAAAATTGATAATGTTAAATTCAAACATAAAGTATTGCCGGGTGATACCTTAATTTTCAAATGCGAATTGATTTCTCCTATCAGAAGAGGAATTTGTCATATGCAGGCAAATGCATACGCAAACGGAAAGTTGGTAACAGAGGCAGAATTAATGGCTCAAATTGCAAGAAAACAATAATAATTTAATCAAATTTATTGTTTACGTTTGTTGCCCAAATTAGACTATTTTAATATAAAATATAAAACTCACAGATGAATCAACCATTAGCATATGTTCATCCCGGCGCTAAAATCGCTAAAAACGTTGTAATTGAGCCTTTTACAACAATTCACAATAATGTTATTATTGGTGATGGTACGTGGATTGGTTCAAATGTAACCATCATGGAAGGTGCAAGAATTGGAAAAAATTGTAATATTTTTCCAGGAGCAGTTATTTCTGCAGTACCGCAAGATTTAAAATTTGGAGGAGAAGATTCTTTAGCTATTATAGGAGACAATTGTACTATTAGAGAGTGTGTAACGATCAATAGAGGTACAGTTGCTTCGGGTCAAACAATTTTAGGTAATAACTGTTTAGTTATGGCTTACGCGCACATTGCACACGATTGCGAGATTGGTAATAATGCTATTATTGTAAACGGTGTTGCTTTGGCAGGTCACGTTGTGGTTGGTAATCACGCTGTAATTGGTGGTTTGGCCGCTATTCATCAATTTATTCATATCGGTGATCATGCCATGATTTCTGGCGGATCATTGGTAAGAAAAGACGTTCCTCCTTATACAAAAGCAGCAAAAGAACCGTTATCGTATGTAGGGATCAATTCAGTTGGTTTAAGAAGAAGAGGTTTTACTACTGAGAAAATTAGAGAAATTCAGGAAATTTACAGAATTTTATACCAAAAGAATTATAATACAACACAAGCTTTAAGTATAATTGAAGCTGAAATGGAGGCTACTCCTGAGAGAGATGAAATTCTGGATTTTATAAGAAATTCATCAAGAGGAATTATGAAAGGTTATTCGGGAAATTATTAATTTAAAATTTTAGAGTTTAGATTTCTGATTTTAGATTTCAGGCTTCATCATTAATAATTCAGATAAAAATAAAAATAATATGTAATGTAGGCTGATTCATTTTATAGAATCTAAAATCTACATTCTAAAATCTAAAATTAAAAAAAAATGGCATCTACATCAGATATTAGAAACGGATTGTGTATTAAATTCAATCACGATATTTATAAAATTGTTGAATTTCTTCACGTAAAACCTGGAAAAGGTCCGGCTTTCGTAAGAACAAAATTGAGAAGTTTAACTACAGGAAGAGTATTAGATAATACATTTTCTGCAGGACATAAAATTGATGATGTGCGAGTAGAAACGCATAATTACCAGTTTTTATATGCTGAAGGCGATGAATTTCATTTTATGAATACAGAATCTTTTGAGCAAATTTCTTTGAATAAAAACATTTTGGATGCTCCGGGATTATTAAAAGAAGGAACAAGTGTAATGGTTCAGGTAAATACTGAAACTGATTTGCCATTATCTGTAGATATGCCATCTTCTGTAATTCTTGAAGTTACTTATGCAGAGCCAGGAGTAAAAGGAAATACTGCTACAAACGCAACTAAATCTGCTACGGTAGAAACTGGTGCTAATGTAAACGTTCCGTTGTTCATCAACGAAGGTGATAAAATTAAAATTGATACAGCTTCAGGTAATTACATGGAGCGTGTAAAAGAGTAGTTTTTATAAGTTTTCAGTTTTCAGTCGCAGTTAGCAGTTTGTTGATAGATTGAAAACTGAGACTGAAAACTGAGACTAAAAACTAATTATAAAATATGAAATTTCCAAAGATTCATTCTTTACAAGAAATTGCAAATTTGCTTCAATGCGAATTTATTGGTGACCCAAACTTTCCGGTTTCAGGCATGAATGAAATACATGTAGTTGAACCTGGAGATATAGTTTTTGTTGACCATCCAAAATATTATGACAAAGCTTTACAATCGGCAGCTACTATTGTTTTAATCAATAAAAAAGTAGATTGTCCGGAAGGTAAAGCTCTTTTGATTTCTGATGATCCTTTCAGAGATTTTAATACCCTGACCAAACATTTTAGACCTTTTCAGGCAACCAGTGTATCTATTGCTCTTTCTGCAACTATTGGCGAAGGAACTGTAATTCAGCCCAATTGTTTTGTTGGTAACAACGTTACAATCGGTAAAAATTGTCTGATACACCCTAATGTTACAATTTACGACCACACTGTAATTGGTGATAATGTTATCATTCATGCAGGAACAATTTTAGGAGCTGATGCATTCTATTATAAAAAACGTGCGGATGGTTTCGATCAGTTAATTTCCGGAGGAAGAGTAGTAATACAAGATAATGTTGGTATTGGTGCCCTTTGTACAATAGACAAAGGTGTAACAGGTGATACTACTATTGGCGAAGGAACAAAACTGGATAATCAGGTACATGTTGGGCATGATACTGTAATTGGAAAAAAATGCTTAATAGCATCGCAAACTGGTATTGCAGGTTGCGTTATTATCGAGGACGAAGTTACTATTTGGGGACAGGTTGGTACTACAAGCGGTATCACGATAGGAGCAAAGGCTGTTATTATGGGGCAAACCGGAGTTACTAAATCAGTCGAAGGAGGGAAATCTTATTTTGGTACTCCAATCGAAGAATCAAGAGAAAAGTTAAAACAATTAGCCAATATCAAAAAGATTCCTGAAATTTTAAATAAATTGAAGTAATATGTCTATTAAAGAATTTGTTCAGAAATTTTACAAGTCAGACGCCTTGATTGATTGCGAAGTTATGAAAACTTATTTGCATCCTGAGGTTAAATTAGATTGGCATAGTACGAAAGGATTGATCGAAATGGATTATAATTCGATGTTAGATATGGCCAACGAGCTTAGTCGTGCTTATGTGCGGTCAAAAGTTAGAATAAGCCACATTCTGGCCGAAGAGGATCTGGTTTCTATACGATATTCTCATTTTGTGAAAACGATTGAGAACCCACGAGAAGAGATGTTATTGGCCCATTTTTCTACAATTTGGCAAATAAAAGATGATAAATTATATCGTGGTTATCAAATGAGTCAATTTTCTTAATTTTTTTGAAGACAAAAAGGTTAAAATACGTTACAAAACCTTACTTTTGCATCACAATTTTAAAAACTACATAAAATATATATCATGAGTGTTTTAGTTAATAAAGATTCCAAAATAATTGTTCAAGGATTTACAGGAAGTGAAGGAACTTTCCACGCTTCTCAAATGATTGAGTACGGTACTAATGTTGTTGGTGGTGTTACTCCGGGTAAAGGAGGAACTAGCCATTTAGATCGTCCGGTTTTTAATACAGTAAAAGACGCTGTTGATCAAGCTGGAGCTGATACATCTATCATTTTCGTACCACCGGCTTTTGCTGCTGATGCAATTATGGAAGCTGCTGATGCTGGAATTAAAGTAATTATTGCTATTACAGAAGGAATTCCTGTAGCAGATATGATTAAAGCAAATAATTATGTTAAAGAAAGAAATTCCAGATTAATTGGACCAAACTGTCCGGGAGTAATTACTCCAGGTGAAGCTAAAGTTGGTATTATGCCAGGTTTCGTTTTCAAAAAAGGAACAGTTGGTATCGTTTCTAAATCAGGAACTTTAACTTACGAAGCTGCTGACCAGGTTGTAAAACAAGGTTTAGGAATCA
>Ga0247813_10000781_pt1 | contig 26213 bp, 33 predicted proteins | sample UWRJL169409C1_FD_180719 | JGI IMG/M metagenome (GOLD analysis project Ga0247813, IMG submission 180719) | Plant litter microbial communities from Arlington Agricultural Research Station in Wisconsin, United States - UWRJ-L169-409C-1 | ecosystem: Environmental > Terrestrial > Plant litter >...
GATATGTTCAATTAAATGGTTACTGTATCGTGTCCAATATGCCGTCTAAAATCACTCGTGATGAACGTAATAGATTGCATAATGCAGATGGTTCGGCAATAGAGTTTAGAGATGGATATGCACAATACTATTGGCACGGAGTGGCGGTTCCGGCAAATTGGATCTTAAGTCCTGAAACGATTACTAAGGAAACTTTAATTAAAGAGCGTAATGCCGAAAAACGCAGATGTATTATGGAAATCTTAGGAGAAAGTAAATATGCTTTGCTTTTAGATCTAGAAACTGTCGAAGTCGATCAATATAATGGTCAAGAGGTGGCTTTAATGAAAACCATTAAAGAAGATGATTTAGCTGGCGAATTCGTCTACTTCATTAAAGTGATCTGCAACTCGACACTTCGTAATTACTACCTCTGCGTACCGCTGGAAGCATTTAAACTTGGCGCACTTGGAGCACTCGCTTGGACTTTTGGAATGCAAACAAATGAATACAAATTATTAATAGAAACATAAAAATCAAAAACAATGAAAAAACAAGTTTTCATCGCGCGTCAAGGAGATGTGCTAGTAAAAGAAATTTCAATGCTTCCTTCGGGAGCGGTAAAAGTTAAGAGTTCAGTTGTAGCAGTTGGCGAAGGCCATCATGAGCACAAGGTAATTGGAGAGGTTGATGTACTGGAGTTAGACGAACGGCTTTACCTTTCGGTAGATGCGAACGGAAAGTTAGTGCACGTCCATACTGGTACTGATAATATGGCCGAACATCTACCTATTGACCTTCCGGCAGGTACCTATGAAATTGTACATCAGCGCCAGTACAATCCATACGAAAAAGCGATTGAAAGAGTGCGCGATTAATTAATTATTTTCTAACCAATGGAGGCCACTTAAACGCATGTCTGTAGCGCGTGGCCTCCTTAACTTTTAATCATGAGCAATATTAGTACTAAAATAAATCTGGCCGCATTAAAGCATTCGGTTCGTAAAATGAAAGGTCAGAGCGGAGAAGTGGAATGCTTAATTATTCCAATAGCAGCCAATGGTCTGTTCAAAGGTGAAAAAGGTGTTTATCTAGATTTACAGGGCTTCGAGATCAAGAATAAGGTGAACGACAGTAAAGACACCCACTTAGTAAAACAATCTCTTCCAAAAGAAATATACGAAAAACAAACTGACGAAGAAAAGAAAGCTATGCCGGTACTCGGTAGTCATGTGCTTTGGCTTGGTGGTGGACTTGGTGATGCGGTTATTGTGGAGCAAAAAGAGGAAGATGATTTGCCATTCTAGCTATGTCTTGGAAAAACATCAACGAAGCCCATAAGCTCGAAGAAATGCACGCACTGGTAAAAATGTGTGAAAGCACTGAAAGTTCACGCATAAAAAAGGCTGCCAAACACAGGTTGAAAGTATTATCAGAAATACCAAAGGATAACCCCTTTGCAGATAGAATAATCGGTAAATGAATTATATAGAATTAATAAGAGGTTTTTGGCGTTCGCACGAAGAACATTCATTCAGTACCACAGAAATAGCGCTCTATTTCCATCTTTTGGAAGTATGCAATATCTGTAGCTGGAAAAATCCATTCAAGCGCAACAATTCTAAAATCGGAGCGGATTTAGGAATTTCATTCAACACGCTTAAAAATTCTAGAAATAGACTTGCACAATGCGGTTTATTAACATTCAAAACCGCTAATGGTAGCCCAAATGTAATCTACACCTTATCAAAATTTGACAAGGTCACTAACGAGGTTAGTACCGAGGTCAATGATGAGGTTAGTACCGAGGTTGCTAACGAGGTTTTGCCGACTAAAGATAAACTAAACAAAACAGTAAAGACAAGTAGTATAGTTGATCGAAAATTAAAATTTTCTCAATCTCTCTCTCCTTTTCTTGAAACATACGGTAAGGATGTTTTGAACGAATTCTATAGATACTGGACAGAGCCTAATAAATCCAATACAAAATTTAGACAAGAACTTGAAAAGACTTGGGATTTAAAGCGAAGATTGGACACTTGGACAAAGAATGATTTCAACAAATCTAAAAGCAAACCCTTTTCCAAATTGGCTGTGGACGAATCTGAAAACAAGAACATTTTCGCATAATGAAACGGAAGATTTCAGACTATACAGACAGCGTAATGAACCATTACGAGACTGGTGTACAGCGAGGCCAAGATACTGGATTTAAAAGCCTTGACGAGCTGTTGAGTTTCAAATTAGGCTACTCAACCTTTTACCTCGGTTTTGCAGGAGCAGGTAAAACGGAATTCCATATGGAAATGATGTTTAACCAATCCGAACGTTACGGATGGAAGCACGGTTTTTTGTCTGGAGAGATTGGGAACATGGATGATGTGATTGGCGAGCTCATCAGTAAGTACCTGCGTAAGCCCTTCTTTAAATCAAACCCTTTTTCCGCTACTGAAGCTGAAATTTACAAAGCTATGAACTGGTTAGACGAACACTTTTACCCTGTTGATGGTGATGATACCGACCATAATATTGAGAGTTTTTTTGAATACTGGAAAAGCTTGGAAAAGGAACTTGGAATAAAATTGCAAACTACTTCACTAGATCCATTCAATGACTTAGAAGAGGATTTAACGCGTTTTGGGGGGAGGGAAGATAAATATCTAGCATGGGCGCTTAAAAAAGTAAGGCAAGAGGCCAAAACAAATAATTGGCATAATAACATAGTGACCCACGCAAAAGATTTACCTCCGATAACTCTAAAGGACCTTACTGGACAAGAGGTTTATTGCACCGCAATTCCTACACTTAACAGTTTTGCTGGCGGGGCCGTATGGGGTAGGAGGGCTTTTAACGTAGTTGGAGTATGGCGGCCAGAACACAATCATATCAATGGACAAACCATTTTAACTATGAACCCTGCGACCGGAATGCCATTTGATCTCAATGAAGCTATCATCAAAATATTAAAAGCTAAACCAAAGGGAACTGCAAAAAAGGGTTCTATGTCAATTTATTTTGACTGGAAAAAGAACCGTTATTACGAGAAATATAATGGACACAATTCTTATGCTTTTGAGCATGAAAATAGTACTCCGGTTTTTCACCAAACACTGCTATTACCAAGCGAATCCTTTAACGAAGATGCACCATTTTAGATATGAGCTACAAAAACTTGAACGGCCTCTCAAAACTGGAACAACACTATTTCGATTTGGCAGAGGTTTATTTGACACAGTATAACGATCATTTGCTTTCATCCAAAAAGATAATGGTAGTCCAGGGAATTATAGTAACAATGTATAGTGACCTGATGGAATTTTTAATAAAAAATAAGCCTACCGATAAATCAAACGTACAAAAACAAAGACTGGAAAAATTATTGGAAATCACCACGGAATTTTCAAAAGTATCATCTAACAATATTCAGATGCAACTTGACTTGAAGTGTAGAACGGACGATTATAATAAACTGAAAATTGAAAATAAAGAACTAAAGGATGAGTTGGAGGCCATTAGAAAGGCATGGAACACGGAAAAGTAAGCAAAGCTTTCGATTGGGTAATTAAATACCTGATAGCTATGCCAGAAGGCACCCACATAAAGGTTAAAGATGTACCTGTCAATGATAAGAAATTATTGGTAGAGCTCGTAAAGGCCTATATCGATTGCTACAATGATGTTGAGTTTAACGCAAATTATACCACCATCTACAAAATAGGAACAATTAACATAAAAATCACGCAAGATTATGAATTACGAACAAATTTTAGAGAACAAAAAGCCGATCATTATTGACTCTGGTTTCGATATCGATTTAAAAAAGCTCAACAAAAAAATGAAGGCTTTTCAAAAATTCTGTGTCCAATGGGCATTGAAACGGGGAAAGGCCGCACTGTTCGAAGATTGTGGACTGGGTAAGACCTTTCAACAATTGGAATGGGCAAATCAAGTAAGAATTTATACCAACCAACCCGTACTTATTTTAGCGCCTTTGGCGGTTACTGCGCAAACAGCAAAAGAAGGTGAAAAATTCGGGATTAAGGTCATACCGTTTTTAGATGAATTTTATTCTCTAAATTTTTTACCTGCAGAAATTTATATCGTCAACTATGAGCAACTGGAAAATATACAAGGGTTTATTGAACAATTCGCTGGTGTGGTGTTGGATGAGAGCTCAATCCTTAAAAACTTTACTGGATCTTATAAAAACCTGATCATAGATGCATTTAAACTAACGCCATATAAGTTAGCTTGTACAGCTACTCCATCTCCGAACGACTTAAACGAGATAGGAAACCATAGTGAATTCTTAGATGTTTTGGACGCTCAAGATATGCGTTCTAAATGGTTTGTTCGTGAAGAGGGAATGAATAATTACCGACTGAAGGGACACGCTAAGAAAGACTTTTACGCTTGGATATCAAGCTGGGCGAAGATGTTCTGTAATCCCGCCGATATCGGCTTTCCTGAAAAGGGTTACAATCTTCCAAAACTGGAATACATAGAGCGACATATTGTTACGGAAAACCGTAATGACGGCCAGCTATTTAATTCTAAAGCTATTAATGCTACGAATTTCAATAGCGAGCTTCGATTAACCAAAATAGAACGACTAAGCGAAGTGGCCGATATCGTCAATAATTCATCGGAGCAATTTATCATTTGGATAAAACAGAACGAAGAGGGCGAAGCACTTAGAAAATTGATACCAGATGCAATTGAGGTAAAAGGATCTGATCAGACCGAAGTCAAACAAGCTAATCTTTTGGGTTTTGCTGAAAATAAATTTCGCGTACTGATCACTAAAGCTAAGATTGCACAATTCGGATTGAATTACCAGAACTGCCATAACCAGATTTTCGCTTCCCTAGATTTTTCTTTCGAAGGCCTATACCAAGCTATTCGAAGATCATATAGATACGGCCAGTTGCATAATGTAAATATTTACCTCATCACCACCGATACGATGGAGAATGTGATAAAAACGATCCGCAGGAAGGAAAAACAGTTCTTGGAGATGCAAGCCGAAATGAACCTTAATATCAATTCTAAGGAATACGGTTTGCTCAACACTTATGAATTTAGAGAGTTTAAAAATGGCAAGATCTGGCTAATGAAAGGCGACACCGCAATCGAACTTGATAGGCTGGAAGATAATAGCGTCGATTTTATGATTTTTAGCCCGCCCTTTAAAGCTTTGTTCACCTACTCGAACTATATACATGATTTAGGTAATAATGCCTCTAGCGATGATTTTTGGAGACAATACCATTTTATATTAAAGCAGCTTTATAGGGTTCTTAAACCTGGTAGGCTTATGGTTTGCCACACCAAAGATCTAGGAGTTTATAAAAATAGCTCTGGATATACGGGAATGGATAACTTCACAGATGAACACACCATGTTTGTTGAAAATTCTGTTTATCCGAAAGATGCACCAATTGGTTTTAAATTGCATTCTAAGGTTACTATTTGGTGTGACCCGGTATTGGAGATGCAGCGAACCAAAACGCAAAGGTTACTGTATAAAACCTTAACTACAAATTCGGCTTTAACTGGAATAGGGATGGCCGAGTATTTAAGGATATTCAAAAAATGGGACGGTACGGACGAATCCAATTGGGAACCCGTTAACCACTTAAATAAGCAAAATATACCATTAGATCTTTGGCAAAAATGGGCTTCACCAGTTTGGATGGATATTAAACGAACTGATGTTCTTAACGGTAAAGAGGGGACTGCAATGGGCGATGAAAAACATATTGCACCTCTTCAACTGGAAGTGATCCATAGATGCGTAAATATGTGGAGCAATCCAGATGATACAGTTTTTACGCCTTTTTTAGGTATAGGATCAGAAGCTTACGTAGCACTAAACAATAACCGTAAGGTAATTGGTGTAGAATTGAAAGATAGCTATTTCGACACGGCCGTTAAGAATTTGAAGAAGGCTAATGATTTAAAAGCTCAAGGTTCACTTTTTGATATCGCATCATGAAAAGCGGAGTTCAAACAAACTTATTCACCGGGTCTAAGAGACTCCAGATGAACGAAAGCATTGAGTTAACTATTCAATCAATGAAAGCATATGGACCTAGATATAATCACTGGTCAATCGCATGGAGTGGAGGTAAAGATAGTACTGCTACCCTCACTTTAATAGTTTGGTTGATTCAATCAGGCAAAATCGAGAAACCTAAAACACTAACCGTGCTGTTTGCAGATACAAGATTGGAGCTAACACCATTAATGGCATCTGCCTATGAAATAATGGATGATTTAAAACAGCTCGGTATTGAAGTCAGGATAGTTATGGCCGAAATGGATAAACGTTTTTTTGTGCTGATGTTTGGCAGAGGAATACCACCTCCAGGAGCTGGGTTTCGCTGGTGTACTGGTAATATTAAAATTGTTCCTATGGAAACTGAACTTAAAGCTCTTTATGAGGAAAAGGGAGAAAAAATTTTAATGATTACTGGAGTTAGGCAAGGAGAATCGGCTGTAAGAGATAATAGGATAATTGTTAGCTGCAGTAAAGACGGTACTGAATGCGGACAAGGATATTTTCAACAAACTTTATCTGGATCAATGTGCGATACACTTGCCCCGTTAGTTCATTGGAGGGTTTGCCATGTCTGGGAATGGTTAAGAACTTGGGCTCCTATGGAGGAGTATGGAGGGTGGAGTACTAAAATGGTAGCGGAAGCATATGGAGGAGACGAGGCGGAAGAAATTAATGCAAGAACCGGGTGCATGGGTTGTCCAGTTGCTAGTAAAGATAAAGCTTTAGAAACAGTTGTCAAACGTGATTCTTGGAAATACCTTACTCCATTATTGCGATTAAGGTCAGTGTTCGAAACTTTAAGACTAAAAAAGTCATTTAGAAAACGTCATCCAGGAGGTGAAACTAAAAAGGATGGAACATTAGTAAAAAATCAGCAAAGAATGGGGCCGTTAACGATGGAGGCAAGGAGATGGGGAATATCACAAATTCTAAGTATCCAGAGTGAAGTTAATGAATTAGCTATAAAGGAAGGTAGAACTGTAGTTGATATATTAAATCAGGACGAAGTAAATCGCATAGAGAATCTAATTCTTAATAATACTTGGCCGGATAAGTGGACTGGCGATGAACCTACTGCTGATACGCAAATGGATACCGTGTATCGAGATGGAACAATTCAGCCACTTATAAAATTCGGAGAGTAAATCAAATTGAAATTAGAACAATTCTATACCGGTGTTACTTGCGAGGATGCTGGTATAGATAATTCCGATATCAAATACTTTTGCCATAAGGTCGGCCGACTGATCATTAAATCCTTTAATGTTAAGGAATGGATCGAGGCAGATGTAAACGGTAGTTTTAATGAAAAATATACTGAGTTCACCAAATCTAAAAAGAAATCATCAATTAATTTGGGTGATATGATCGGGAAAGGTGGAGGCAATTTCAGACGCAAGAGGTTACCTTGATGTACGACTTGCCAAACACTAGGCATCTTTTAACTAGATAAGGATTGACTTCTCACGCTTTATTCCTTCGAATACTTTTTAAGGACCTCTTCAAATAAACTTTCATGAACCAAATAGAAACCTTCAACTTTTTCTACAGGCACAGGTTTAGTTTTATCTTCCCACATCTTGTGTGTTCTCCTGGATTCAACTACCGACTGAGCATCCTCCCTTTGCCTGTAGGCATTCGTCATGGTAATATTGTCTTCAATGACTTTATTGTCTATACACCTAAAAAACATTTTTCTAAACCTATACTTTTTCATCAGCCAAAAACTAGGTGACAATAATACTAACATTTTTAGTAATTTATTTAGGAGACTTCTCCACAAAAAAAAAGCCCTGGCACACGGCTAGAGCTTTCTTGCTTGGTAATTGAATTATTGAAAAATTAATTTGTTAGCCTCGAAGTATGCAGACGCCTCTTCAAGTAACTCAATTACTTCGAAGTCGTTATACCTGAGTGTATGTCCCATCATCGACTCGGTGATAGTGATATTTTTCCATTTGACTTCATCTTCGGTGATGTATTTTGGAAATCTCCTTTCCGACTTTAATAGCGTTTTACCAAGATTATCAAAGTGTGAAGCATTATTTCTTAGTAAATTCAGCACCTTAAACCAAAGCTGATTCCTTAGCTCAATCTGTAAAGCATTTTTTTTACTTGGATCTATCTCAATGAAATTAATAATCAGTTCGTACTGTGTGTTTATGATTGCTTTTCTTGCCACATCGGTTCCTAACAAAAAAATACTGAATAAGCTGGAACGATCTCCGGGATAATCCACATTTAATTTAGCCATGTCAATCATAAATTTATCCCTAGATAAACTCACCGGTGCCAATTCCGGCGCACCAACTAAGTATGTACCTTCCGCTTGATATGCACCAGTAAAGTAATAATAGGTATGCACCCCTGCATACTGCTGGAATTTGAAGCCAACGGTAAAACATTCGAAACGGTGTATGAAGTCATCATACCCATCAATTTCCCGTTTAGGGACTATTACTCTTTGATTTGCCATATTTTTTCCAGAAAAATACGACTAAAAAACAGAAACCCTTGCATTTTTACAAGGGTTTCTGTTTTACACATTTAGTTCTTCTTAACGAAAGTCTGATAGGCAAAGAGCATCAAACTTTCAAAGATGTCCCACTTGGTGCCAGATGGCGCAAGGAAGGCGGCAAAAACTTTTGCCGCTAAAGCTGTTGCTCCGGCCCAAATCCCACCTTGTTTAGACTCTAGATATTTTGCCAAGTTAGCAACAGTATCTTCCAAACTTTCCGCCTCAATGGCATCGATTACATTCAAACCTTCGGCTACCTTGTTTAGGCCAGCCAGAAGTTTTTCTCTATCCAGAGAAGGAATTGCCAGTTGGATCAACATAATGATCTCGTCTGGAGTCTTAGACACATGTTGATTGATGATGCTCAATACTCTCGAACCCCCAACAATCGCTTCCTGTATTTCGGGCTGCAAATCGTCCCACGTAGATTCGGCCGCATCAAATAGTCCCTCAAAGAAGTTGCCGATCTTCTCAAGCAATCTTCCGATCCAATTTTTGTTCTTTTCCATTTTATTAATTTATTAAGTAATTATTCTTTGTTAGTTTCGTCGCTGGAAATGGTAGCGCTGATTTCTGCAGTAGTAGTCCCTCCCATCTGTTTTGACTTAGGAGCGCTAGAACCAAGCAAGTATCCAATCCCGCCCGAAACAGCAGTGGATAGCCAGAACATTAGAGCAGTATCTGCAATTCTTTCAGCGATTGGCTGTGGCATTACCAAGATTAGGAATACCGTTAGGAAAGCGCCGAAGGCACAAACACCAACAATGAACCAGAAGATTTTTTCGAAATGATCATTTTTGTGTTCCATCTTACGAATTATTATAGGCGTCCTTTAGCCTGGTATCATAATTAAATTTCCTGTATTGTGAGCCATTATAGTAATAGGCTACGGTAGGCCAATCTCTGCTCTTCACCGCCTTGTCCAACTTCGGGTTTAGTTTGATAAAGCGGATGGCGAGCTCCAGCTGGTTTACTTCTGACACCTTTGCAAAATCCCACATCTCTCCTACTGATTTAAAACCTAGCGCTCGAAAGTGAAATCCCATCACCTGCATCAGGCCGATAGATGTACTTTGCATCGCGGCATCGGGGTCTTTTGCGAATGCATCATTAAAGGCTTGCCATTCTCTCGCCTGCCGCTCAACTCCATTTTGCGACCAGAGGCCCGAAGGAGTATATGGTGATTTACGTTTGAACCATGACGGTTCAAATTGTATTATTATTTTCCCATCGGCTGCAAAGCCAATTCCTCCGCTCTCCACTTTAATAATGGCATTCAGTGCTTTGAAGTCCCAACCATTATTGATGGCCTTTTCAGCGATTTGCTGTTTAGTAAGTTTCTTTTCCATTATCTGTTACTTCTAGTTTACTAATTCGTTTAGCTAATTTTGTTTCCAGCGCTTTGATTTGTTGCCTGTGCTCCCGTTCGGTTTGTTGTTGCCCATTAATGATTTTCATTAGTTCTACCTCGCGTTCTAGCATTACCTTTAACTGATCCCCTTGGTGGTGCACGGTTTTCCTGAGATCATCAAGCAATTCCTTATATCCCTCGATTATCAAGTTATTGGTTTCTGCCTTAACGTTTTCCGCTTCAGCCTTAGTTTTACCACGATTCGCAAAAACAGTTATTAAAGAGCCTAATGCTGCTGAACCAAGTACGACAGAAATTATTTGAAAGGTATATTCTTGTAAGTTCATCGTTTTGCTACCATTTTTTTGCGGTGAAAGCTTGTCCTGCAGCTGTCCCGAGTATATATATCGGTCCCTCCGGCGTATAGCCCTGTGGAAGTTGAAAACATGAAAGCGGTGCAATGCCTATTGAGCCCTGACCGTTAGCTACTGCTGCTGCTCCCACATTAATCCACAGCCAGTTCGCAGCATGCGGATTATATATAAAAAATCCCCGTACAGGAGCTGTAGTAGCTCCGGCTGCTATGTTGGTTAATAGTTGTGACGTGTTGGCTGCGACAATTGTTCCACTGATATTTGTTGATGGAAAATTCATTTCCACAGAAGTGTTATGTTTCATATTATTTACCTTTCCAATAGTTGTAAAATTTTGGAGCTAGTGCTTCAGATTTTAAGAAGTTGTACAAACCTGTCGCTTCAATACCGTGACCGATATCGCCCAAGTGCAATCGAGAATTAGCCGCGCGCTCACTTAGAGCAAAATTTGTATCGTTCGCTGCCACAGGATTTAAGCTAATTACTGAGGAGGTGTCAAAGTACCATACATTATTCGCTGCTCCACCAATGGTGACATCATTGGCCACCTCGCTTATTGCAGCTCTTGCTGTAGCTAGGTTTCCCACTCGTCCTGGTGTATCGCTGGGATGCATTCCAATAAAAACTAATGGAACTGCCTTCGAATAGGTTCTATCCCTAAATGAAATCATAGCCAAAAGACGCGCCTTGAAGTCAGGTACAGGCGTTAATCCGGAATTAGCGTCAAAATCATTCAATCCCATTTTTATCATGACTAGCCCAATATTTTGCAGATTGTACAATCCCTCCCTCATTGCCTTATTCATGCTGTCGGATTTAGAGCCGCCAAACCCTTGATTAATCATTCGTACCCTCACGCCATCTTTACCCAACATCTCTTTCAATTGATTTGAAAATAATTTATCCCCAAGTATTGGATTTGCATTGGCATCGTAACCCAGTCCATACCAAGCAGAACTATCGGAAATGACCTGGGCATTTATCGGAAAATGATAATCGAAATCTGCGGTTAAATTGATGCCATCTCTTATTGCAATTGTACATATTGGCTCAAATCCTGGGCTCAGCATCTTATAGGTTACATTGACCTGTGCGTTAAAAAAAAGCATTGGCAGGTCTATCTTTTCAGTGCCTCCGCCCGCAGGAATTAGAACCGTAAACGAAGATGAGGCGTTATCGTAACCTTGAACATCTCCGATGTTGGAATGATAGCCATTTGTAAAAAAGCCAGTTATAATACATTCGCTAGTCGCTGATAGAATTAATTTCGATTTGTAGGTAGCTTTTACAGCTGAGGTGAAAAATTTTCTAAAGTAAATTTGGTCGCCTGTATTCAGATATCTAGGGACTGCGGGGTTCCAAATGTAATCGTAAAAGTTTGGATTGAAGCCGAGAGGTGATCCCTCTTTATAGAGTTGGATATCAGAAGGAAAGTTGTTAGATACTTTCAACTCCGTCCCAGGTCTATTTTCTATTTTTAAAGCCATTATTCTGTGTAATTAAAATCTATTCCCAAGTAGGCTATACCTCCAATTGGTGAATATGTAAAAAAATCATTCTCTTCATTGTAGCTGGACGCTTCGGCCACATATATTTTCTTTGGATTTTGACCCGATGCAGCAACAAGCATCTGCTCATAGGTATCTACTATAATTTCACCGCTCAAACTCGCCAGCCACTCCGCTTCAGTACCTTCAAAGCCGTTTTGCACAGCGATTTCATATGCGCTCTGTCCATCATCCCCCTTTTCACGATAATCAACCGTAATATTGATCGTGTGTAATTCTGAATTATCTAATATCATCTCGAAACATCTTGGTTAACCGGAAAAATTCCCTTCATAAATGTTCTTACAAATCCTAATGAATCTGTTACTTGAAGGTCGTATTGGTAATTATCTTTAGGGATATCCCAGCTCTCAATACGTGGAAATTGGATTTCCCCACTGGAGTTTAATACTAAAAGTTTCAATGGATCTTCCGCTTCGCTAGAAAATTCCCAAATCACTTTACCATCTTTTCTATACTCCGGAATACGTAGTTGCATCAAAGCGCTACATCCAGTAAGATCTACAACTTCGCCAGATGGATAGGTTAATTTTAATATAAACCCCGCCAATCCGTCATCCTTGTAGTGCGGCTCGAAATTATATGTTACTGGTAGATTCATAATTAATTATGTGAGGCTAAAATGTCCCAAGAAGAGCCATTTGATTGAACCATGATGGATTGATTTGGACTGGCTAGGCTATAGTCGGTGGCACCATCTATATTGCCGGCAACAACGACGGTCCCAGCGCCTACATTCTTTATCACTAAAATTCGTCCTGATACCATTCCGCTATCAAAGCTTGACGATGCCGAAGGAAGTGTAATTGTTATATTCCCGCTTGCTCGTATGGTATAATCATTTATGCTAATGGTATAATTAGTAGTCTTAGGAGTTAAATAAGCCCAAAACTCTCTTGACTTGACTTGTCTAGCTTGTAGATCAGATGTCTCAATATAATTAACATACATCTCAGAGCCTTCACCGCCATCATGGCCATTAGCTAATACGCTTTGCAAATCCTGTGTTCCGCCCGCAGCTGAAATAACCCCTGAACCGTCGATCGTTATGCCAGAACCTTGCTTAACACCTCCTAGCACCGATGAGGTAGCCACCGGCAAAGAGTAGTTGTTTGCTCCAGATGCTATTCCGTCCAATTTTGTTTTATCCGTTGCGCTTAGAAGACCGGCCACCGATGTGGTTGAAGCTGGCAAAGTAAATCCAGTACCGTTACTATTTGTTATAGGCTGGGTTGTAGTTGTAGCTGTGCCTAATGCCAAGTTGGTTGTCCCGCCTCCACCTCCAGAGGGTATCGCTTCGTGACTAACTAAACCAGCCCCGTCAACAGTTAACATGTGCTTAGTCCCAGTTGTAGTTGGGGCAGTCGTACCACTAGCATAATGAGGTAGTTCTATTTCACCATTTGCCGCTATATATAACCTAGTTTGTCCGCTACTAGTTCTAAAATCATATCCACCAAAAGAAGACGTTCCGGCGTATAAAATAAAATCTCTAGAAGTGGGATCAGCAGTAATATAATTATTTGCACCGCTATCCCATGCAATACCGTTTGTAATCCTAGCTACCAAATCACCACTATTAAAACCAGTTGTTCCGCCCCCGCTAATCGTTATATTGCCGCTACCTAAAAGACTACTTCCATTTACTGTTTTTATAGTGGTACCACTTACTAACGTAGCTTGTTTTGTATTTAATGCCGTTTGTGTTTGGGCTTTTGTCAGTGAGTTAGCAGTTGTTCTATATATAGTAGTATCTGGATTTGCACCGCCCGTAGTAGATAGCACATCTCCGGCCATATTTAAACCTGTCCCTATCTTAACTCCGCCCAATACTGAGGCGGACGCCGTCGGCAAGGTATAACTACCACCGCCACCACCGCCTAACCCGGACCAGCCTGTCGGTAAAACTAACCAATTTAATATACCTGTCGGTGAACCGGATCCAGCCTGCATCATTACTGAAAAACTTGTAGTCGATCTTGACACCCTTAACGGTATAATATAAGCCCCCGATCCGGATGTACTTTCCCGTACCTGAACAAATACGCTATATAAAGTATCAGCTAAAGTTGTACCTAAACTATAAGTATTAGACGTGCCATAGCCTGTACTTGAATTGAATGTGCTACTGCCTGATAAAGCGGCTGTTCCATCAGAACTAAATTGTGATCTAGGGACTTTAAACACGCGATTATTCCTGAACACCAACACGCTATCGGTGGATAAGCCAGAGGTTAAGTGCGGCATCCAAACCCTTCCATTGATTCTGAATTTTGAAGAATTGTTTTTTCCAACGACTACACTATCGAACTTAAGTTCATAGGAGTTTTGTGCGTTTACTGCTATTGAATAAATAGCTAATAGAATGAAGATGATTAACTTTCTCATATAAAAATTATTTTAATTGCGTCACCTGATGAAGTGCCGGGTAGCCCTTCGATTAATTTAGTTGTCTCATCGTAAGTGAAAGGAGCGTTTGCGGTTTTTCCATTAATATATACCGCAACTATTGCGTCGCTTGGTAAGGTTTCGACCGACAGATCAAGTGAATAATCCGAAACGTCAGCTCCAGTCTTATTAATGATTGTTTTCCCTACACCACTAGAAGAATTTCCACTTCCACTGAACAGATAAGGCAATCCAGTACCATCAGCAGGAATATAGATACTATCAACTTCTACAGTATTTACTGGTAAGGTTGGTTTAACTGGAGAGCTTGATGAAGCTCCTGTAAGTATTTGTATCGATCCTAATGAATTGGCATAAATTAAGTCTATCCTGCTTACCCCGATTGGTTGCGCATCATAGCTCAGTCCAGTTGAAGTTGTTTTTGTATAAACTACATTGCTAATCGCCCATGCTCCCTTGGCGACTTCTGTAGATAGGCTAGCGGTATCAATTTGGGTTCTAAGTCCGCTAACTACTCCATCTGGATGGGATATTCCCAAAGGAATGGTACATTGTTCGAACCAGGCAGAAACTCCTCTACGCCAAAAAATAAGGGAAACCCCGTCGTTAGTCTGCACATAGATATCTCCCTCCAAACTTCCAATTGCTCCAGTAGGATTTGCTGTACCTGTGAAGAACGAAAAGGAGTTAATTGCCGCAATAAAGTCAGTCAATAAGGTAGCAAGTGCAATCCCTATTGTTCCAACATCTCCAGTATCAACGCTATTTGCAGTCTCCTTAGAAACTACGTCGTTATTTACCTGAAGTATGTAGCTATCCTTTAAACTATTATATCCGTTCATATAAATTCAGTTGTAAATTCTTCGGTAAACACTCCGCCAAGCTTTAGTCCGGGGTTATGATTTTGCACGATTGGAGGCTCGATGATGTTACTCGAACCAGGTAATTGAGGTGCTGTATAATCGTTGCTGATCAGGTTTTTTGTAAACACCTCTACTAGAGTGCCGTTAGCTTCCCTATTTTTTATATCAAATGTTACATCCTTCCAGATGAATATCTTCTGGTCGAAATCAGGATCACATGCCGCGCTAATGTTATAGCTATCCAGATAAGAAAGCTTATTTCCGTATAATGTGCAATCGAAAATATTATAGGCTAATTGGTAGGCTTTCAAAATGCTTCGAGCTACACAAAGACCAATTGGCACTGGCGCGTTGCTTTCTCCGAACTCATACCAACCGGTAGCGTGATCGCCATTCTTTAGAAAAATAGTCTGCAATTGAGATTGTGGTGCAGATGTGTATTCCTGCAAACCAATCAATACCAGATTAAAGTTTATATTGGTGAATACGAATTCACCCCATATAATATTTGTTTCGTCTGGTTTTTCGCTATAAAATCCATGTTGAGAACACACATGTACGTTACCACTGGATTTTTTATCACTAGTTAGCGTACCAGTTATTGCAATGTTGTCAATGGCAATAGGAGAGTACTCGTTTACTTCCAAATATTCGAATGTTGACGGTTGTCCAACATTGTTATTAATTTTTCTTACAATCTCAAGCTTTACAAACCCGAAAAACTGAATCAATAGATCTCCGCTCATTGGAGATTCTGGCAATTCAATATTAATGGCGAATGAAAAAATATCCCCGATCGTATTATCTACAATAATTGTACATACCGATACTTGAGTAACCCATTCAAAACTTCCACTAACATTACTTAAGTAATATTGGCCGATCTTGAAAAGAACTTTGAAGTTGTGCGGGCCATTGGTCTTACCAATATTAAGCGACACTTTAGATGTCTGTTTTCTAGTTAGCCATGTTTTTGCACTTTCAATCCATTTACCGCTCACAGCCTTTTCAAGAAAGCTGCACGCCCAATCTTCAACCGGAATTCTAACTCCTGCAGTAGCTTGTATTTCCTTTTGAACTCGCACGATCTTAATGCCGCCGTATTTTGTCCAAAAGTTGAAGTTTTGCCCATCCCATTGTGAAAAATCACCGTTATAGATGATGTCTGGAGCTCGTCCAAACTCTTGAGTAACCTTTACGGTTTTGAAAGCATTTCCAATCGATATACTTGGGCTCTCGTCTAGCAATAGTAGGTCAGTTCCAGTTTTTCTTAATGTAGTGATTGTGCCGGATTGTTTAAATCTAGCGGTGTTGTCGTAAAGTCTGAACCTGGCATTTCCTTTGGCAAATTCATTTACCCTAAAAAACCTCCATACGCCATCAATCTGGGCAATGGATGCGCCGAACTGTTTGCAAACCGCTTCTAATGCCTGATATGCAGAATATACTTTGCCGCTCGTATCGGTCATTCTTAATGGAGATACACGAGCAAGATCAAGTGGATCGTTATCTAAACCGTTTTCCATTCCAGTTGCATATAGATTGCAGATGGTCATGATATCAAGGTTAAGATTGGTCATCGCTAGAGCGTAGGCCAAAATATGCAGGAACGATTGCCTAATTTCAGTACTGCTTCCCACTGGCAGGGGATAGGTAATTGTTTTTAAAGCGCCCAAACCATCGGTAGCCCTTATTTTTACAGCATAAGGCGGCGCTTCAAATGGTTCTTGCGCACTATCTGGAGTAATGAAACCTAAAAAATCTACGGTGTTTGTAGATAGATCTATATGTTCAAGCTTAAATTCACGCTCATCGAACGTGTAGAGATTGGAAAGCTTAAAGTCTTCCTGTGCAATAAATGAGAATTCGAACTCCAGTCCGCGAATTGGATGTAATTTATGGTCTCCACTGGTATATATTTTTTTAACCGGCGAGGCATCACCAATAAGTATTTGAATTGGCTCACCCGTAAAGTATCTCTTATAAATATTTACTTTGTAAGATTTGTCTTCGATATCGCAATAGCTGTAATATGCATATAACCCAAAGTCCGCATTTCCAAATGGATTTGGCGGAATAGCTGGAGTAGGTAGCTGTGTATCGTAACCGCATGCTGGCTCATTAAAAACGGCTTGTGCCGTAGCAAATGGAGTAACGGCAGAGGCTAAAACGCTGTATTTAGTAAAAGTAACTGTATTGCAAAATGAAGTCAATAAGGTAGCCTCTCCGCCAGTGGTAAAACTCACAGGGTAGTTGTTCGATTTATAATCTTCAATGGAAGGAAGTCCGATGTGTTCCTTGCCTGGTATATCCTCGCGGGTGATGTTGCCGTTCTCGTCAACGAAAACACGTACATATCTTTTACTAGCGAGTATGCCAGAAGGTTTAACCCAGAATTCCAGTATCATGGTTTTTGCCATTATATAGTCCTCCCCATTAGTTTTTCCTCCTGCCTGAACTTTATTACGAGTTCGCGCATACTGATGCCCATTGATCCTACGATATTGACATTCGATTGGCCTTGTGGCAATAGATCCCTAAGCTTGTTTAATGGCGCAACGACTTCAGGGTTGTTTGAAGCTCCCGCATATTCACCCATCAATCCTAAAGTAGGACCAGAAATAATTCCGCCGTTTGCGAATGGACGGGGTGTATTTGATTTGCTTTTACTTCCGTTCATTAAGTTGCCAATTGCTCCGGAAGCTACTTTTAGTGCCAGTCCAGCAGCAATTACCCCTATTGCTGCTCCAATTGAGGTTATAGGATTTGCAAATAGAGCGGCTTTCAAACCAGCGAAAGCTTTAGCGGCTAAACCGAATTTTATAAGTTGATCGCCAAACGCACTTAAGAACGTAGACATTCCCTCTAGGATAACTTTGCCAATACTTCCGCCTTCACCAGAAAACAATTTACCGATCTCAGTAGCGATATTTGCTATAGTACTACCAATAGAAGACAATATTAAGTCGTTGATTACTGAAGTGAACTCCTTTACTTGAGCTTCGGCATCCGACATAACTACAGATACACTCTTTTTTGCTTGAGGAAACGAAACCTGAGCTTCTTTATATTGCAATCCTTTTGGATTAACCTTAACATTTCCGTTAACTGGAGCTAAGTCTTTTCCTCTAACCAATACAGCTAGTCTTTCCTGTTCTAAAATCAGTTTTTTAACCGCTTCACTGGCGGGTGAAAGTCCGTTTGCAATCAAAGATTTTATTGCTGCCTGATATGCATCGATGTCGGCAATTCTTTGCTCGTTAAAAGTAGCACCAAACTCAACGCTATTTTGTTTTATAGCGATTGCTAAGTCTTTGTAAACATCTTTGATCTCATCGGCCGCACCCTTCAATCCCTTTCCGAAATTCGCATCTGGCTTGATGTCGGAAAAATTTGCTTGTGCATCATTAATAGCTTGAGCGCTTTTTTGAAACTCATCATTTATAGCTTTTTGCACACCCTGTATTACCGTAAAGCTTTTAATCTTATCGATAAATGGATCTGACAACAATTTGCTATCCAATTGCTCTAAACCTTTGAGTGCCTTCTTGAAGTCTTCTACGCTTTTAGCGCTGGCTAAGGTTTTGCTTGTAAATTCGTTAAATTCATTCGCCGCCTCTCCAATTATAAAAACGCCTTTTTCAATATCGGTAGAACCTTTGTCTGCAAATGGATTAATTGCCCTGTTTATTTTTCGCCCGATTTCTGTATTAAATCCGAAAGCACCCTGTTCATTATGATCAAGATTATATTTGTTCACCAGTTCAACTTCCTTATTGAATCTGATAATGCCTTGCAGCATCTTATTTAGCGCATTGAGGGCGTTATTAAACACACCCGTACTATTATTGCCAACAGACAAAAGCATCTGATCCCAGCTATCGCCAAGATTGGAGATCTTACCTCCGAGTGTTTCAGATATCTTAGCCATCGAACCAGATACCCCCTGAGCAGATCCCAAATTGGTAATGTAGTCGCGTATAGAGCCTGACGTTTTTTCTACCTGCGTTTGCACGCCCTTGTAGGTAAAGATTACGCTATCACCTGCATCTTTTGCCCTGATACCGAATTCCTTCAATCTCTCGAACTCTCCAGATTGCGCGTCTAGTATCGCTTCGGCCAACTGATCAAATGACTTGCCAGTACTGGAAGCTAGATCACCCAGATAGGTCATTTGCTGCCCAGTAGGCTTAAAACCCCCATTGGCAAGCTTTACAAAACTTGCGGTCAATTCATTTACTGCAAACGGTGTCTTAGCAGCGAAATCTTGAATTTCCTGCATCTTTAACGATGCTAATGCGGTGCTATTTAAAGTGTTTCCCAACACGGCATTGTACTTTTGGAATTCAGCAGTCACATCGATTACCGCTTTGCCAAATCCTACGATTGCTGCAGTAGAGAAAATACCAGATAGGTTAGAGGTGACAATGGAAGAAAGCTTGTTAGTAGCTTTATCAATATTCTTCCCGAAAGCCTCAAATTGTGATTGAGCTTTTTTAAGATTGGCACTTAGGCTGTCAATCCTTGCTAATATATCAATACTTAAAGTTGCGTTCGCTCCCATCTCACTTATCTCATGCTCTGTTTGAACTCTTCGAATTCTCTCTTTGTAAGGCGTTTTGCCTTTCTCCTTTTAGTAGCTTGCCTGTTATCTGTCGGCAACGGCCACCAATTCATTATATTTTTTTCGGCCTTCTGAGGGTCTGAATTCATTCTGTAGACCATCCAGTTAATTGCCCTGGTATGTTCCCATTGTTTTAACTGTGTTTTACGGAGGCCTTCTGAATAGAAGTGCCATTCCCGCCAAGTCATACAATAGAATTCATTCAAAGAAACGCCAAGCTCCCCGACCGTAGTCAGAATTTCAGCTTCAGTGGGGAGCTTATCTACTTTTTTCCCTTGGTTTTTTTAGTTTCGCCAAGATTATAGCTAGACTGGAATACATCGAAAACCGTAGTCAATCCTTCTAAACCAATATCGTCCGCCCATACGAGCACGTCATCAATGGTAAAATCAGGATCTTCTTTTTTCACAAGGCAATTGTTCAAAAGACCGAAATAAATCAGGTCGGCAATCAGGTCAAATGAAAAAGCAAGAGTTTTGAAATCGTACTTAGACATCAAGCTTAATAGTGCTCTGTTCCCGAACTTTATGCCACGGCTTTTACCACCCAGCTCCAGATTGATATATCCGTTCATATTAAACTGGTTTTACGATTACTGGAACTCCCAAACCTGCAAACGAGGTTGTGAAACTGAATGGATCTTCGCTGTTGGCATCTTCCTTATAAGAGGTGATTATAATTTCACCAGCTCTGTAAATAGATCCACTAGCATTGGCCATTTTAGCTTGAACTTTTTCACCCGCGACAGAGATTTCCAAAAGCTCCTGATAGTTAGCTTCTGTATCTTCGTCCGCATCCGAAATAGCTTGTCCAGAGGCTTCTAATCCCCAAGTAGCTTTACCAGCAATACCGTCCCGATTTTTACCAACACATTTATTGGTGATCTCCTTTAACTCACGGTCAAACGAGAATGAATTGCTATCCAAACACGCTACAGTTCTAAAAACCGAGTCTCCAGTGCGTTTGATAAAAAGAAATACATCCGCCCCGTCATAATACTCTCTTGTCGCCATTTTCTTTTAATTTAATTGTCTAATAATATGTTCAAACCTTAATAATCGCCTGTAGATACTCTCGGTATCACTTAAAGAATTAAGTTTATTGTCTTCTACTAATTTTATCTTTACTGCCTGTAAATCATCATTGATTACAAGCTTTGTTTTACTGTTTATTACCGCTAAAATCTGTGAAGCGATAAGGTCTGCACCTTTACTTCCGCCTGCTGAATTTTTCAATGTCGATGTCACGATGTCGAGCAATACATATGCTTTATGTCCGAAATCGGTTTTATTGCTCTGCTCATTTGCCAATTGCCCAGTAATTACCACATAAGGCGTAGTGGCATCATCTGGAACAGCCCCTTCCTCATATACCTTAAGGCCAATAGCAATAAGCTTATTGAAATAGGCTACACGTAATGGCAATGACACATCTTTCATCGGTTTAAATTCCTTTTAATCATTGTTTCAAGCGACTTGATAAGTTCATCTTGATGTTTGTAATAAGCCGGAAAAAAGAATGGCCTAGCTGGTAAATTCACTAATCGATCTCCTTTTCCAATATATTGCTTTGCATATGCCGACAGGTCCAATGGTACTTGTACATAGGTACCAGTACCAAATTCAACATAGGCGGAATAGTGAGCAAGACTAGATATTTTATAGCCTAACCCCCCTCTAACTGGTGTCGATACAATCATACCCTTTAAATAGCCTAGATCAACTGGAGCAGCGTTACCCGCATCCCTTACGATCATATCCGCCGCATCTTCAATCTCTGCCTTAGCATCCGCTATAATATCATCAGGCAGTTTTTTTAGTTTTCTAACTAGCGCTTCCAGTCCTTTAATTTTCACGGCCGACTACGATTAATGTCCATTCCTTGCGGCTAAACTCATCGCTTTCGATCTTCACTATCTTCATCTGTTCGCCCCTGTACTCTACGGTATAGCTTTGCTTAGGATTAAAGCCCCTCCTCATTCTCAACTTTATCTGAAAAGCTTGATTTAATCCTTCCTGTAAATGTTCCAGTGTTTTTTCGCTTCTAACCGCTTTGATATCCGCAATAGTTTCCAGAACCAAACTTGGAGTGGAAGTGAAGCCGCCAGCGCCGTCCGATACTTTTGTATAGTCAAAGAACTTTATCTTTTGCTTTAATCTTCCTGCATTCATATTCCAACCCTTCGTCTAAATCCTTTAGAGGCTAATTGGCATAGATCTGAGATATTGAACTTTATATCGGCTCTATTCTCAAAAGCGGTATGGATCACATTCAACATCGCATCTACCAGATCTTCGTCGCAATTACTGGAAGTATATCCTACTGTTTGCAGGTCTCCGTCCTTTTCGGTGATTGGTTCGAATGGCATATAGGCCAGCTCGCTAGTATAATCGCCGATAACCTTTATTTTACGCATACCAATGGACAATCCAGTCCATCTTTCAAAGTTTTTTCTAACTGCTTTTATCAGTTTGGTAATCATCAAATCGAAATCATCGAAATCAATTCCCATATAGTCTTTTGCCTGTTCCAAAGGAATCACCTCTTCACTCACATCTTCGATCAGCTCGTAGGTGATTGTAGGCTCTTTACATTTGTCTTCAGGATAAAGCATTATTTGTTCTCGATATCGGTTTTTAATTCTTTCGTTACCACCTCTTTGGCTAACTTCTTAGCTTTAGGCTGCTTTGGCTTAACAGGCTCTTTAGCTTTCGTTACCACCTCTTTGGCTACACCAAGTCTAACCAAGTAAGTTGCGGTGCCATCATTTACATCATATTCCTTTCCTTCTACGAAATCGATATGATTTTTGTTAAATCTAATTTTCATGGTCTAAAATTTTGAAGGTAAGAGGGGTAACGATCCCCTCTAATTCCATTTTACCTTATGAAGTAGCTGTAGTTCCTTTGATGAAGTAATCAGGACCATAAACTGGCAATGCATAATTACCTTCGATACGAGCAGTAATTTTATTGGTCGTAACGTTAGAGCCATCTTGCTCAAAGAATTCGATGTGCATCGCTTCCTGTGTCAATAATTGGGCTCCATTCTGGAAATCTCCAACTACATAGTCCGGCGTGTTAATTGCAGTTGATGCCCACATTGGAATGCCGAATAAACGAAGTACTCCACCTTCAAAAGTCACTCCCATTGGTAAATCATATTCACCAGATCCAGTCGCTTTATTTTTAAAGAAGTTGTAGTAATCTACAGGACGTAAAAGAATACCGTTAGCGTCGCGCTCATATGTGTCTTCTAATACCGCGATATCAGTAATTAATTTCTCAATCAGTTTATCTGAAAGGGTGGCGGTAGAAGCAACAAAATTGCCAGCCGTCAAAATACCCTTTAAATTCGGGGTAGTACCGTTTCCGTATAACACCTGAGCATCTAAAACCTTGCGGAATTTCTCTGGCAATCTATTTTGCAAGAACGAGATAAAGCCAGGGATATTAGTCATCGCTTTACGGGTAAAACGTAACCATCCTGCAACGGTCTCGATTTGAACAGTCGACTCGATCAAGTCTAAATCCAATTGCGCTTTAGTTCCGCCTTCTGCTACTGGGGCAATTGCACCTTCGCCATTTCCATTCTCACGCATGAAAGTGAATGAGTTACCTGGTCCAATATTTCCGCCCGGCAAAACCTGATCCATATGGATCTTGCGATTTTGATTATAGATGATGCCAGGGGCCATTACTTGACCATAGCGACTACCACCAGTAACATTTGCGGTAGACATGTCGCCAACGGCTTTAATATCAATACCAAAAGATTTAATCTCTTTACGAGAGAATTTCTCTAGATCATCTGTTTTCTCTGTGATGGCTTCAGCTAATACCTGGTCAAAAGATTTGGTTTGTGGAGCAGGGGTAGTAATGGTTACTTTTCCAAGTTTAACATCTAACTTATCTACTTCCACTTTCAATAAGGCAGCAGCGTCATTGATCTCTTTTAACTTAATCTCTAGATCACTACCTTTTGTTTTTTCGCTTTCAGCTAGCTTGTCTTCCAAAGCTTTAATCTGTAAGCCAATTTCTTTTTTGGATTTTTCATCCAGTGTTTTTTCAAGATCGGTCTTTAAACCGTCCAACATCTCTTTAATTTCCATTTCTGTAATTTTCTACTTGAAGTTTTAATTTGAATGATTTGAAAGCTTCGATTATCTGCGGCTCATCAAATTGGGTGCTTACTGGCGGCGCAATTAGATCAAGTGCTTTTAGCTGCGTTTCTATTTCGGTTAACCTGCCATCAGAATAGTTTCTGTTGTACATTTCGGTTAATTCTTTAATTTTTAAGATTAATTCATCTGAAGTCTTGAATGACTTGATGTCGACTAATGGGGTTTGTTGATTTGCTCCCCAAGTAGTTAGGGTAGAGTACTCCCAAAGCTTATATTCGTAGATTTTAACTGGATCTTTATCGTCCCTACGAATTACTTCAAAGCCGATTGAATGCTCGAGAGAACGCTCGTTTTCCTTATAAAGCTTATAATCCTCATAAGCATCTCTACCTATCTCTTTTTTTAGGTTTAGTTGGGAACGAACCAATAAACCGAATTCATCTTCTTTGAATTCCAACGGGATGCCCACTAAAAGACGGCCGTCATGATTAAGAAAGTGTTTTATTCTGGAAAAATTGTCTTTGATTGTTTTTTTGAATGCGCCAGGCATTGTGATGTCGCCATCTGAATCCTTATTATTGAAAGCCGATACATAGATGCTGACAACGCCTTTTTCGTCGATGTCTTCAACTTCCTTTTCTAAACTCTTAATTTCCACACCCTGCATAATCCACCACACCAAAAAAAACGGGCTAAATTGTTATCAATTTCACTAATCCACCACAACAACGTAACCCGTTTTTCTAATCAAGACCTAAACCAATTCAAAGATAATAAAATAACTTATAATAATACAAATGTTTTAAAATAAATATTATATTTGCGTACAGTTAGTTTAATTTGGTTTTGGGTTGAGGCGATGAGAGAGTAATTTCTCGTCGCTTTTTACTGTTTCAATGATTTATTAATACTAATTTCGGGGATATGACTGGAAAGGAATTATTTGAGTATTACACGCTTTATCGTGACTATAGCGGGGACGAAAGGGACGAGTATGCACAAACTTTATTTACTGCTCTACTGATTGTAGGAGAGGGCAAGTTATACAGATTTCTAGAAGATGCAGAAGAGCATGACAAGAAAATTAGGCTGGTCGAAGACAAAAACGTAGACGGAGCTCCTTATGACATTGAGCTTATCTAAGGTACTTTTCGATATGTGCAATCATTTCTTCGTATAAATCTGGTGCAACTTTCTTAAAGTACGAATTACCTATGAACTTGTTTTCAAATGCATGAGCGATGAATTCGGCTTCTTTTTTGAAAGGATGGCTAAAATACTCTTTAGTATGGCCCGCTCCAAAACTTGGATTTAATGCCATTAATGTGTCGGCAAAGGAAGATATCTTTTCAATTTCATCGAAATCCTTTTTCTCGAATGCTTTCGATACACTATCAAATACGGAAGTATTGAGATTTATAAAACCTTTGTTCTTGTTGCTTGAATACTTATTTCTGTATTTGTCCATTAGGTCAGTTACCAGTCCATCGGTACGCATTCCTTTCTGCCAGTCGATTGCGTGACCATATTCGTGATAAACAACCGCTTCCGCTTCCCATTTACTCTTTTCTTCCCTTTGTGATGGCTGAAAATTGATGGATTTGGTTTGAACATTATACGCTGTGCCTTTAGATCGCAATCTTGTGAATGGCACCGGTATATCGAGCTGATTAAAGATATTCTTATCGATAGTTACCTTCGTTTGTTTTTCGTATTTCTCAATTCCCTCTGGTATAAATTTATTGGTTGATGGTTTTACGCTTTCGCCCAATAGCTTTTTCGCCATTCGCTCGCTCATGTAATAAATCCTACATCTGCAATTCACACAGTTCTTAGCTCCGCCAGCCGGATCACCCGGAGCTTCCATAGCTACACCTCCGACTAAGAACTTTTCTTCTCCTTGAACAATGTGTAATTGCAGCATAGCACGATGGGCGTCACGGGTTCTACTGTCATTCGTAGCACTCCATTCCTTCCACTTTTTTTGACCCGTTTCTTTTTCCCACGCTGTAGCTCCTAACTTATGGCCTTGCGATGCGGATCTCGTAGATTCTGTTCTTGCAATGACAGTGGATCGATAAATTGTAAATTCGCTACTTCCCTCTTTTCTGATCATTCTACCGATCTCTCTCGCTCCAAGGCCTTCCTGAATTCCTCGATAGTGTATAGACCTAATTTTATCTAGGGTTGTATTTGTGATCTTGGTAATGTGATCTCCAGAGTTTAACATCACCCAAGCTTGAACTTGTTTGAGCCATCTGTTAAGTAAACCCGAACCAATCCCCGCCTTGGTTGGATTATTCTTTCTCAAGTCAAGATATTGCCATTTGGCACTATCCA
>Ga0247813_10000782_pt1 | contig 26192 bp, 23 predicted proteins | sample UWRJL169409C1_FD_180719 | JGI IMG/M metagenome (GOLD analysis project Ga0247813, IMG submission 180719) | Plant litter microbial communities from Arlington Agricultural Research Station in Wisconsin, United States - UWRJ-L169-409C-1 | ecosystem: Environmental > Terrestrial > Plant litter >...
CTCGCCCGCACGAGCTCGTCGAGGGCGGCGACGCGGCTGCTCGAGACGACCATCGACAGGAGGGTCGCGCCGAGCGCGAGGGCCACGGCGAAGAGGCCGGCCGCGACGATCGTCAGCCGCAGGCGCAGCGACCACGACGACCACGGCCGCACCCCTGTGCGTCCGTCTCCCCGGAAGACCCTGCGCCGGCCCACTGGTCCCGGGGTCATCCGTCGACGCGGTACCCGGCGCCGCGGACCGTGGCCACGACGTCGCGGCCGAGCTTGCGGCGCAGGTACCCGACGTACACCTCGACGACGTTGAGGTCTTCGCCGTCGCCGTCCCAGACGTGGTCGCGGAGCTCGACCTTGCCGACCACCTGCCCGGGCCGTCGCATCAGGTACTCGAGCAGGGCGAACTCGCGCGCCGTGACCTGGACGGGTGCACCGCGGCGGGTGACCACGTGGCTGGCCGGGTCGAGGCTGACCTCCCCCGCGACGAGGACGACGGGCCGTGGGACCGCGCCACGCCGCAGCAGCGCCCGCAGCCTCGCGACCAGCACGACGAAGGCGAACGGCTTGGTGAGGTAGTCGTCTGCGCCGACGTCGAGGCCGTCGGCCACGTCGTGGTCCCCGTCCTTGGCGCTCAGCAGCAGGACCGGTGTCCAGACCTCTTCGGCACGCAGCGTCTGGAGCACGTCGTAGCCGGAGCGCACGGGGAGCATGATGTCGAGGACGACGGCGTCGTAGGCACCCTCGCGGGCCAGGTCGAGGCCGGTCTGACCGTCGTGCGCGACGTCGACAGCGAAGCCCTCGGCGGTCAGCCCACGGGTCAGGGCTCGGCTCATGACGACCTCGTCGTCGACCACCAGGATGCGCATGCCGCCCAGCATGGCAGCCGCATCCCACACGTGCGTCAGGGGCGACCGCAGAGCCTCTCAGCGTCCCCACAGCAACGCTCCGGCAGAGTGTGGTCCATGGCTACTCGACGTGCACTCTCGAACCGCGCCCGCTGGGGCGTCCCTGTGGTGACCGCGGCTGTCGTCGCGGGCGCCTTCACGCTCCCGTCGGCGCTCGCGTCGACCGACACCCCCGACCTCGGTGAGATCACCGCAGCCGAGCTGGTCGAGAAGATCGCCTCGGCCGAGCCTGTCCCGGTCTCGGGCACAGTCGTCATGACGACCCGCCTCGGCCTCCCCGACCTCAACCTCGCGCAGGTGCAGGGCGCCGGGCCGCTCGACCTGCTCGGTGGCTCCTCGACCGTGAGGGTCTGGAGCGACGGCGAGGGCAAGGCTCGGTCGTCCCTCCTCGGCGACCTCTCCGAGTACACGGTCGTGACCGACGGCGGGTCCGCGTGGACCTACTCGAGCAGCGACGACGAGGCCGTCCACTACGCCGTCGCCCCCGAGGACCAGGCCGCCCTCGACCAGCTGAGCGCCTCCGTCAAGGACCTCGACCCGGCCGTGGTCGGCGACCTGCCCACACCGCAGGCCGTCGCCGAGCAGGCTCTCGCCGCAGCAGACGAGACCTCTGAGGTGACGGTCGGCCCCGCGACCCAGGTCGCCGGGCGGGACGCCTACCAGATCGGTCTCACCCCCGACACCGACGGCACCCTGGTCGACAGGGTCCTGCTCGCCGTCGACGCCGAGACTTCCGTCCCGCTCCGGGCCCAGGTGTGGAGCACCCAGGACACCGTGACCCCGGCCGTCGAGATCGCCTTCACCGACGTCTCCTTCGACGCCGTCGACCCGACGGTCTTCGACTTCACCCCGCCGCCCGGGGCGACCACCCGCGACGTCGTGGTCCCGCTGCCCGAAGACACCATGCTCCCCGATCCCGGCTCGCAGACCGTCCCCGAAGGAGCGCCCGGCACCCGGGTCATCGGCACAGGCTGGGAGTCCGTCGTCGAGCTGACCGACGTCGACCTCGCGACACTGCTGTCCGGCGACGTCCCTGAAGAAGAGCTGCGCTCAGGCCTCGAGGGCACCTTCGGCTCGGAGAGCACCGACGAGCTGATGACCGACCTCCTCGGCGACTCGAGCGACCGTGCTGACATGACGACGCTCGACCCGCAGGCGCTGCTCGACCAGCTGACGACCGACGTCCCTGAGGGCCAGCTCATCACCTCGTCTCTCCTCACCGTCCTGCTGACCGACGACGGTCGCATCTACGCCGGCGCGGTCCCGGCCGAGACTCTCCAGGCCCTGGCCCGGTGACAGCTCCCGCCTCCGGCGAGACGGCGATGCCGGCACCGACGACCGCCCCCTCGGCGTCGGTGCCGGCATCTGCCGTGCCCCAGCCCGGCCTCCCGACAGCTCGGACCTCCCCCACAGGCAACCTCCACGGTCGTCGCAGCGACGACGCACCTGCTGCGGGCGCCGGGCAGGGGAGCCAGACCGACCTCGCGATCCGCACCCACGACCTCACCAAGCAGTTCCGGTCCGGGCAGGTCGCCGTCTCGAAGGTGAACATCGAGGTGCCTCGCGGGGCCGTGTACGGCTTCCTCGGCCCCAACGGCTCCGGCAAGACCACCACCATCCGGATGCTCCTCGGGCTCGTGGGCCCTTCCGACGGCTACGCCGAGCTGCTCGGCGAGCGCATGCCGACCGCGAGCGCGGCAGTCCTGCCCCGTGTCGGTGCGCTCGTCGAGGGCCCGGCCTTCCACCCGTACCTCAGCGGGCGCGCGAACCTCGAGCGCCTCGACGCGGCCGACGGGACGACCCGCAGGTCCACCCGGAAAGCACGCATCGACACAGCGCTCGCGCGCCTGGGTCTGGGAGCGGCCGCCTCGAAGCCGTACAGGCAGTACTCCCTCGGCATGAAGCAGCGCCTGGGTCTCGCCGCGGCGCTGCTGCGCCCCAGGGACCTGCTGATCCTCGACGAGCCGACCAACGGGCTCGACCCGCAGGGCACCCGCGAGGTGCGGCACCTCGTGCGTGAGCTTGCCGACGCCGGGACCACCGTCCTGGTCTCCTCGCACCTGCTGACCGAGATCGAGCAGGTCTGCACGCACATCGGCATCATGAGCCGGGGCAACCTCGTGCTCCAGGGTCCGCGCGAGACCGTGACCGAGGCGCACGAGACCGTCGTGGTCGTCACGACCTCCCCCGACCACCGTGGGTCTGCCGTCGAGGTGCTCACGGGCCTCGGGCTCACCGCCCCCGAGGTCGCCGGCACCACGATCACCGCCGCACTGGGCGACGTCCCACCCGAGCGGGTCTCCGTCGCGCTCGTCCACGCAGGCGTCGACCTCCTCGGCCTCGAGGTCCACCGCCCGAGCCTCGAGAGCGTCTTCGTGCGCCTCACCGGAGAGGGATTCGATGTCGCCCGCTGACACGCTCGCCGCAGACCGTCCCGGGGCTGCCCGCCCTGTAGAGCACGACGCCGACGCCTCGACGGCTCAGCGCCGCGGCGCGACGGGTCGCCTGCTCCGCAGCGAGCTGAGGCTCGTCTTCGGTCGCAAGCGGAACCTCGTCCTGCTCGCCGGCCTGGGTCTCATCCCCATCATCATCGGTGTGGTCGTCCTCATCACGCAGGACACCGCGATCGCCGGGCAGGGCCCACCCTTCTTGCAGAAGATCACGAGCAACGGGCTCTTCCTCGTCCTCACCTCGCTCTTCAGCTGCCTGCCGCTGCTGCTGCCGCTGACCGTCGCGATCGTCTCGGGCGACGCGATCGCGGGCGAGGCCCAGGCCGGGACGCTGCGCTACCTGCTGGTCACGCCCGTGCCCAGGACGCGGATGCTCCTGGTCAAGGCTGTGGGAGGTCTGACCTTCGCCGCAGCCGCCGTCCTGACCATCGCGGTCGTGGGCCTCGTGGTAGGCGGCATCTTCTTCGGCTTCGGAGACGTCACCCTGCTCTCCGGAGACAGGGTCTCGACGGCCGACGGACTCCTGCGCACCCTCGGGATCACCGCCTACGTGATCCTCTCGCTCACCGGGCTCGTGGCGGTCGGGCTCTTCTTCTCGACCCTCACCGAGGTGCCTGTGGCGGCGATGGCCGCGACCATCGTGGTGCCCGTGGTCAGCACGGTCCTCAGCGCGCTGCCCCAGCTCTCGGCCATCCACGGTGGCCTGCTGACCTTCCACTGGCTCGACTTCGGGGAGTTCATGCGTCTGGACGTCGACTACTCGACGCTCGGACAGGGGTTGGCTGTGCAGGCCGCGTGGGTCGCGATCTTCGGCACACTCGCCTGGAGCAGGTTCACCACGGCCGACGTCACCTCCTGAGGCGTCTGTTCGACCAGGTCCGCAGGCGGGCCGGCAGCGGGACGACGCCCGGCGACGAGTCGCTGCGCCCGCGTCCTCGTCCGGCTGCTGCGGTGCGGCATCCGCGGGGCAGCGTGGTGAGAACCACCCTGCCCTGCAGCGCCGACTCGGGCCCCAGGGCCTAGTTTGGTCCCATGACACTCGAAGCGTGGCTGCTGATCGCAGCGATCGTCGTCTCACTGACGGCCATCACCCTCGCGGTCCTCGTCCTCCGGTCGCAGCGCACGCTCGCCCGCACCGCAGCAGCAGCACCGGCAGCGCCGGTCGACGAGGCGCCCGCAGACGACGCGCCTCGCGGACCTCTCCTCGCCTTCGTGGCGAACCCCTCGAAGAACGGTGCCGAGCAGCTCAAGGCCGCGCTCATGTCGCGCTGCACGGCCGAGGGGCTGCCCGACCCGATCTGGGTCGAGACCACCGTCGAAGACCCAGGCCTCGGCCAGACCCGTGAAGCCCTCGAGCGCGGTGCCGACGTCGTCGTCGCCGTCGGCGGCGACGGCACGGTCCGCGCCGTCGCCCAGGGCATGGCCGACTCCGGCAAGCCCATGGCGCTGCTGCCCCTCGGCACGGGCAACCTCCTCGCCCGCAACCTCGACATCTCTGTCACCGACCGCGACGACGCCTTCGACATCGTGCTGCACGGCGTCGACCGTCGGATCGACGTCGGCTGGCTCACGGTCGACCAGCCTGCCGACCCTCGCGAGAAAGACACCGATGGCAACGGTCCCGCCGACACCGGGACGCACATCTTCCTCGTCATCGCCGGGCTCGGCTTCGACGCCGCGATGGTCGCCGACGCCGACGACACCCTCAAGTCCAAGGTCGGCTGGATCGCGTACTTCGTGGCCGGGGTCAAGCACCTGCACGGGCGCCGTACCGAGATGACCATCACCCTCGACGACCGCGAGCCCGTCACCACCCGGCTGCGCACGCTCATGGTCGGCAACTGCGGCCGGCTGCCGGGCGGCATCACGCTCATCCCCGACGCGATCATCGACGACGGCATCCACGACATCGCCGCGATCGACACCCGGGGCGGCCTCATGGGCTGGGTCCAGCTCTTCGGCGAGGTCGTCATGCAGGGCTTCGGCGTCTCGAACGACCTGCCCAACAAGATCGGTCGGATCGACCACACCCGCGCCAAGGTCGTGCACCTCGAGGTGCCCGAGGGCGAGCAGGTCCAGGTCGACGGCGACGTCCTGGGACGCGCCCGCGCCGTGAGCACCCGGGTCGACCCCGGTGCGCTGCTCGTCCGCGCCCCGGCACCGAGCCTCTCTCCCCGGTAGCCGTCCGCACGACCACCGGACGGTCGCCGCGCACGTCGCTCGCCTCGCGGACGCCGGGCCTGGCGCATAGGGTCCCACGATGAGCACAGCACCCAGCGCCCCAGGACCGTCGGACCGCCCCGCAGACCCCTGGGCACCGCCGACCTCCGGTGGTCTGCCCTCGTACCCTGCCTCGTCTGGCTCTCCCGAGCACAGCGGCTACCCCCTGCCGACGGGGGAGCACGACGCGACGGACCCGTATCTCCCGGCACCCCCCGCAGGCCGGCGACGCAAGTCCACGGGCGGGGTCTGGCGCATCGTGCTCGGCATCGTCCTGGTGCTCTCGACGCTCGCCTCGGTCACGGGTGCGAACAGCTCGACGAGCACGGCGACCTCGGGCGACCCTGTCGCGACCCTGACCGTCGTCGTGCTGCGCCTCCTCATGCTCGGTCTGGCTGTCTGGTTGATCGTCTCCGGGTCACGCCGCACCGCGGAGAAGCGACGGCTGCGCCGGTCGGTCTGACCGGGCTCTGCACCCGACCACCACGTCCTGCACCGGACCAGCGCCTACTCTGGTCCGGTGCCCAGAACCCTGATGCCCTCTGCCCTCGCTCCCCGGAGGATCGTCTCGCTCGGGCGTCGTGCAGCACGCGTGACGCGGGCAGCCGCTGTCCTCGCAGCCGCCGGGGTGGTCTTCTCGACGGTCGCCCCCGCAGCCGCATACGCCTCGGCAGCCGCGCCGGCTGCTGCCCAGGATGCCGCGCAGGACGCCGCGTCCCAGCACGCGAGCTCCCAGCAGGCAGGGCCGCAGCAGGCAGCGTCCCCGCAGGCAGCGCCTCAGCAGACCGACGACAGGGTCGTGGTCGTCGGGACCGGCGGGGTCTCGTGGGCCGACATCTCCGCCGAGGCGACACCGGCGACCTGGGAGGTCGCAGAGCAGGGCGGTGTCGGCAACCTCGTCGTCCGCTCGGTGCGCTCGACCACCTGCCCGGCCGACGGCTGGCTCGCCCTCTCCTCCGGCAAGCGCGCGGCCGACTACCGCGGCGAGGGCGTCGACCCGTGCCGGGTCCTCACCAACCCGACAGACGCAGACCCGACGAGCGTGCCGGGCTGGGACGAGTACAAGAGCGCGGTCGAGTCGCAGTCCTACGGCGCGGCCATCGGCAGCCTCGGAGACGCCGTCCAGACCGCCGGGCTCGCAGCCACCGCGATCGGGCCGGGCGCGATGATCGCCCTCGCGACGTCGGACGGCACCGTCGCCGGTGACGTCGTCCCGCTCCCTGTCGGCACCCGGCCCGTCCCGCGCGCCGACGCGCTCCGCCTCGACGTCGCTGCGGCGCTCGAGACCTCCAGGCTGGTCGTCGTGGACGCCGGCTCGGTCCGCGACATCGTCGACCCTGCGCAACCGACCGAGCTCACGCGCAGCGAGCAGCACGCCGCAGACGTCGCGACGGTCGACGGACACCTGGCAGCCGTGATGGAAGCCGTCCTGGCCGACGACCCGGACCTCGAGCGGACCACGGTCGTCGTCGCGTCGATGGCGGACCCCGGGCGTACGTCGCGCATGGGCACCCTGGTCGTCCTCGGCGACGGCACCCCCGTGGGAACACTCATGTCCCACTCCACCCGGCAGCCCGGCTACGTGCAGACGACCGACCTGCTCCCGCTGGTCGCCGCGCCGCTCGGGCTGCGCGACGTGCTACCCCGCTCGACGCTGGTGGGCACAGCACCGACGAGCGACGCCTCCGGAGCGCCGGTGTCGGAACGCGTCGACGCCCTCGTCGACGCAGAGGACCATGCGCGCTCGACCTACCCGCTCGTCGGCACGTTCTTCACGCTCTTCTGCGTCGTCAACCTCCTGCTCTTCGCGACGGTCGGCCTGGCGTTCTCACGGTGGCTCGGCGCCGCCGGCGCGCGTGGCCGCTCGGCCCGCTCCGCAGCGGGACGACGCGGCATCGACTCTGCCGCCGCGCGCCTGACCGCCCGTCCGCGCGGGAGCCTCGCGGTGCTGCGAGCCGCAGCGGTCGCCGTCGCCGCCGTCCCCGTGGCGACCATGCTCGCCAACCTCGTCCCGTGGTGGCGGGTCTCCGCGCCGTCCCTCGCGCTCACGGGTCTCGTCGTCGCCTGGGTCGCCGTGGTCACCGCCGCCGCGGTCCTGCCGCCGTGGAAGCGGCAGGTCTTCGGCCCGGCAGCCGTCGTGGCCGCCGTCACCGCGGGCGTGCTCGCCGTCGACGTCGCGACAGGCGCACGTCTCCAGGTCTCCGGGCTCATGGGGATCCAGCCGATGGTCGCGGGGCGCTTCTACGGCTTCAACAACACGTCTTTCGCGCTCTTCGCGACCTCCACGATCGTCCTGGCCGCGAGCATCGGCGACGCGCTGATCCGCCGCGGCCACCGCCGGTGGGCTGTCGTCTCGATCGCCACGACGGGGGTCGTCGCCGTCCTCCTCAACGGCTCGCCGAGCATCGGCGCGGACTTCGGCGGTCCGCCGGCGACGGTCCCCGCCTTCTGCCTGCTCGCCCTCGTGGCGGCCGGGGTGCGGGTCACGTGGCGCAAGGTCCTCGCGGTCCTCGCCGCCGGGGTCGTCGTCGTCTCGCTGTTCGCCGTCGTGGACTGGCTGCGCCCGCCAGACCAGCGCACCCACCTGGGTGCCTTCGTGGACGACACTCTCGACGGTGAGCTCTGGGGCATCCTGCTCCGCAAGATCGGTGCGAACTTCTCGACGCTCTCCAACCCGCTGACCCTCGTCGCGGTCGGCGGGATCCTGCTCGTGGTCATCGTCGTCGGTCGGCCCCTGCGGGCGGCGACGGTCGCCGACGGCGCAGACGCGTACGCGTGGCTGACCCGCGGCACCCCGCTCAAGCAGGTGAGCGACGCAGCGCCGCTGTTCGTCCCCGCCGTCGTCTGCGCCGTCGTGGCGCTGGTGATCGGGACCCTCGTCAACGACTCGGGGATCGTCATCCTCGCCGTGGGCATGTCGGTCCTGGTCCCGGTGGTCACCGCGACCTACGCGACGTGGATGCTGGGCCTCCAGCGCGAGCACAGGCGGCAGGTTCCGGGTCGGGTCTGACACCAGGCGCACCCGAGAGCACGAGCTGCGCGGGCGACCGGGCTACCAGGCCGCTGCCCGGCCGTCGCGCGTGCCTCTCAGGGGCACGGTCGCAGGTGAGGCCTCAGCGGCCGCGACGACGCCCGACGCTGCTCAGCGCCTCACCGACGGCCCGCACCTTGCGGGCGTTCACGGCGAGCACCACGTCGCGGTACTGCGAGGCCCTGTGCATCTGACCACGGAAGTCTGTGCCCGACGGACGGTGCCGCAGGTCGCACGGCACCTCGACGGCCACGTACCCCAGGCGCAGCAGGTCGATGGTCAGACCTGTCTCGACGCCCCACCCACGAGCGAGGGGGGTCGCGGCCTCGAAGGCCTCGCGGGTCAGGCACCGCATGCCCGACAGCGGCTGGACCGGGGTCCAGCCCGTCATCGACGCGATCGCACGGCGTGCGGCACCCACGACGATCCCTCGCCCGCCGGCACCGGGCTGGGGCGGCAGGAGCGCGATCGACATGTCGGCCTCGCCCTCGCGGACCGGGGCCACGAGCGGCGCGGTGTTGACGGCCGACTCGGCGAGGTCTCCGTCGATGAACAGCAAGAGCCTGGGCGGGCGACCCGGGGCGTCGCGCATGGCCACGATGGCCGCGCCTGTCTCCATCGCCGCGGCCTTGCCACGGTTGTGGGAGTGGCGCACGACCACGGCCCCGGCGTCGCGTGCGACGTCCTGGGTGCCGTCCTCGCTGCCGTCGTCGACGACGAGCACCAGGTCGACGTGCGGGATCGCCCGGGCCGCGCGGACCGTCGCGGCGATGCGACGGACCTCGTCCTTGGCCGGGATGATCACCGCGACGCGCTGCCTGTCACGCTCCCGTGCCGGGAGCTGGAACACGGCCGAGCGCGCCCTGCGGGGCACCGCAGCAGCGCCCCCGGTCGTAGGGGTACCGCTCGTCGCGCGGCCGTCGTCGGACCCTGACTCACCCATCACGTCGCCAACCCTAGTCTTCCCGGCCTGCTCTGACCTGCTGTACTCGGCAGCCGTCAGCGCAGGGTGACCTGGCGAGAGACGATCCCGGCACGCGCGCGACGCTCGTTCGCGTCGAGCGGGGCGGTGCTCGCCAGCTCGGCCTCGAAGACCGGCCAGAACTCGGCCGCGGCGGCCTCGATGTCCTCGGCCTCTGATCCCTTCGGCAGCTCCCACACGGGGATGACGATCCCGGAGGAGCGGAACGCCCCGAGGAACTTCGATCCGCCGAAGCCAGACTCGCGACGGGCGTGCAGACGGGCGACGGCGTTGATGACGGTCTCCTCGTCGTAGGCCATCGACCAGCGCAGGTACTCGCGGGCACCCATGCGGCACCAGTAGCCGTGCTCGACGGACTCGAGCCTGACGGTCTCGATGATCGTCTCGTTCGCCTCGGCCAGGGACTCGCGGACGTCCGCGGTGATCTCGGCCGAGGGGTCGAGCCAGTAGTCGAAGCCCTCGTGGACGGTGACCTCGAAGGGCACCGAGGGGTCGAGGATGTCCTGCAGGCGCGGGCCCGGGCCGGGGAGCACCGTGCTGGTGAGCGAGGTGCCGGGCTCGAGCTCGATGGTGTCGAGGATGGTCTGCGCGAGGTCGCGGCTCGCGTCGCCCGAGCCCGCGTGGGTCTGCAGGGCGACGAGGATCGCGCCGTCGGCACGGTGCAGCGAGGGCCAGGCCCCCGGGAGGACCGTGGTGAAGGTGATGTCGCGGGCGCCGTGCTCGGCGGTGGTCCGCGCTGTCGCCGTGGCGGCCGGGACGACCTCGCGCATCGCGACGAGGTCAGCCTCGCCGGCGAGGCCCTCGAAGGGACGCAGCACGAATTCCGGGGACGTGTTCTTTGCCATGGGACGAGCCTACCGGCACCGCCCCATGGCGCAGACCCGACCTGCTGGACGCCAGGTGGAGATCTCAGGCCGGGTCAGCACCCGTCCGTCTCGTACGCGCAGAGCTGCTCCCAGGCGGCCTGGAGCTCGGGCACCACGAGCTCGCGGGACGCCTTGATGCTGTACTCGCCGCCCGCGTTGGCGACGAGGGTGACCGCGTTGCCCCGACGGGTGACGGAGAGGACGTAGCCGAGCGACATCTCGTCCTGCCCGGGGGTGTAGTCGTCGTTGTAGGAGACGACGAGAACCGTCCCCTGCGCACCGACCTCGACGGGCTCTGTCGCGTACCCGGTCGTGACGTCCTCGCTCCCGGCGCACGCCGCGAGCACCGAGCCGAGCCGGTCGGCCTCGGACACCGCGGCGTCGACGTCGGCGAAGACCGCGACCTGCTGCTGCCCGATCGCGTCCTCGAACGCCCCGTCTCCCTGCACGACGGTGCGCATCGCCGCGGCACCGTCCGGCGCAGTCTGCTCGCAGCCGTCCGGGAGCAGCCAGGTCTCGACGCCCTCGCGCTCGGTGCGCGCCCCGTCCTCGGGGTAGAGGCGCTCCTGCGGCAGCATGACGGTCGCAGGCAGGTCGGTCGTCGGGGGCTCGGTGGGCTCCGGGCTGGCCGCCTCCGTGCTCTCCGTGCCGGTGGAGGTGCTCGTCGCGGTGGGAGTCTCCGCCGGGGCGGAGGACGCGGCGGGAGAGCTCGTCGAGCCGCCCTCCGACGGTCCGGAGCTCGCGCACCCGGCGAGGACGAGCGTGGCTGTCGTGACGAGGGCTGCCGGGAGCGAGATTCTCATCCCAGCAGACTCTCAGAACCTCCGTGCACCCGCATCCGTCCGGAGGTGGACGCCACCGGCGTCGGCGCCGGTGCCTCACCCCGGCACGAGTGGCAAGATCGACTCATGGACCCTCGCGCTGGCACGCTCGCCCTCCCCGAAGACCTCATCGACGTCGACGCAGTCGTCGGCGCGTACTACGACCTCACCCCTGACGTCGACGACCCCTCGCAGAAGGTCGTGTTCGGCACGTCCGGGCACCGTGGGTCGAGCCTCGACCACGCCTTCAACGAGGCGCACATCATCGCGACGACCGCCGCGATCGTCGAGTACCGCCGCTCCCAGGGCACCGACGGTCCGCTGTTCATCGGCCGCGACACCCACGCCCTCTCCCTCCCGGCGTGGCAGACCGCCCTCGAGGTGCTCAGCGCAGCCGGTGTCGACGTCTACGTCGACGCGCGCGACTCCTTCACCCCGACGCCTGCCGTCTCGCACGCGATCCTGCTGCACAATGGCGCCTCGACCGCCCAGGGCGTCCGGACGACCGGACCGGGCCTCGCTGACGGCATCGTCGTCACCCCCTCGCACAACCCGCCCCGGGACGGCGGCTTCAAGTACAACCCGCCGCACGGTGGCCCGGCAGGGTCCGAGGCGACGTCGTGGATCGCCGACCGCGCCAACGAGATCTTGCGCAGCGGGGTCGGGGCCGTGCGCCGCGTCTCCGTGGACGAGGCCCTCGCCGCAGAGACCACGCACCGCCACGACTACCTCGTCGCCTACGTCGACGACCTCGCGACGGTCATCGACGTGGACGCGATCCGCGACGCGGGCATCCGCATCGGCGCCGACCCGCTCGGCGGCGCGGCTGTCGAGTACTGGGGCGCGATCGGCGAGCGCTACGGCCTCGATCTCACCGTGGTCAACCCGCAGGTCGACCCGCGCTGGGCCTTCATGACCCTCGACTGGGACGCGAAGATCCGCATGGACTGCTCCTCCCCCTACGCCATGGCCTCGCTCGTCAAGGCCATGGAGGGCGACGCTCCGTACGACATCGCGACGGGCAACGACGCCGACTCCGACCGTCACGGCATCGTCACCCCCGACGCCGGGCTGATGAACCCGAACCACTACCTCGCCGTGGCGATCAGCTACCTGTACGGCGGAGCGCGCCCGGGCTGGCCGCAGGACGCCGCGATCGGCAAGACCCTCGTGTCGTCGGCGCTCATCGACAGGGTCGCCGGTGGCCTCGGTCGCCGCCTCGACGAGGTGCCCGTCGGCTTCAAGTGGTTCGTGCCCGGCCTGCTGAACGGCTCGGTCGGCTTCGGCGGAGAAGAGTCCGCAGGGGCGTCGTTCCTGCGCAAGGACGGCTCGGTGTGGACGACCGACAAGGACGGGATCATCCTCGCGCTGCTCGCCTCCGAGATCCAGGCGACCACGGGGAAGTCCCCCTCGCAGCACCACGCGGCGCTCGTCGAGCAGCACGGCCAGTCCTGGTACGCCCGCGTCGACGCGCCCGCGACCCTCGAGGAGAAGGCGACCCTGTCGAAGCTCTCCGCCGACCAGGTCTCGGCGACGACCCTCGCCGGCGAGCAGATCACCGCGAAGCTCACCGAGGCACCGAGCAACGGTGCAGCGATCGGCGGCCTCAAGGTGACGACCGAGAACGCGTGGTTCGCCGCACGCCCCTCGGGCACCGAGAACGTGTACAAGATCTACGCCGAGTCCTTCACCTCCCCCGAGCACCTCGCCGAGGTGCAGGAGGCCGCGAAGGCGCTCGTCGGCGAGGCCCTCGCCTGACCTGCTGACCTGCTGACCCGCCTCCCCCGCCCGACCGGGCGGGAACGTAGACGCCGGCGCTCTCCCCCCGTGGAGGGCACCGGCGTCTGCGCTGTCTCGGGCCGTCGCGGGGCGCCTCTGAGGGCCGCCAGACCTCACCCGCTCTCACCGAGCGAGCACGCCGACCTGCGGATAGCGTCTTCCCGTACCTGAGCGCGGCCTGCGTGCCGCCCGGACACCGACCCGAGAAGAGACACAGCATGCGCATCACCCGCGGTATCGCCTCCCTGACCGTGGCGGGCCTCGCCCTCACCGGTCTGGCCGCCTGCTCGAGCGACGACTCGAGCGCCGAGGAGACCACCGTCGCGACGACCGAGCCCGCCGAGGAGACCACCGAGGCGACCGACGAACCGACCGAAGAGCCCACCGAGGACGCCACCGACGAGGCGTCAGACGACGCGACCGAGGACTCCGACGCCGCAGCGTCCGGCGACTCCCCCGCGTGGGCCGTCCCGACGACCACCCCGGGCGAGAAGATCGCGACGATCGACGCCGAGACCTTCACGGTCGACGTCTACCAGGTGGGGACCGCCAAGGCCTCGAAGACCGGCCAGTGGGTCGACCCGGAGACGAACCTCCCGCTGATCGCCGAGGGCGACGAGATCGTCTACGTCAACTACGTGTTCACCAACACGGGCACCGAGTCGATCCCGCTCACCTACAGCCTCGTCACCGTCACCCCGACCTACGCCGACTGGGAGTACCTGCAGGGCATGGACTCGATCGTCGACTCCGAGCAGTTCGAGGAGATGGGCGTGACGAGCTTCGCCATCGACCCGATGAACGGCGGCGAGGCTCCCTTCGAGTGGGCTCCGGGCGAGACCTTCTCCTCCGGCCAGAACTTCAAGTACCAGGCCGGGTCGCCCATCACCTTCGAGGCGCGCCTGTCCCCCGCCGACGAGGCCGGCGAGCCCCTCAGCGACCAGCGCACCGAGGTCAGCGTGGACGCCACGATCAGCTGACACGACCCTGGAGCCCCGCTCGCGGACGTCAGGCTCCCACAGTCCGTGCGTGCACGGGCCAGCCACTCACCGGGCGCCGACCACAGGGTCGGCGCCCGGTGCCGTCTCCGGCGTCCCTCCAGGTCCTCCCGAGGACCTGGAGCACTCCCCCGGGCAGCCCGGCCCAGCCGAGCACGGGTCCCCATCGACTCCACGGGTACTACTACCCACCCCCAAGATCCGCAGGATCCCGCGGTTCATGGGCAGTGGTACCCATAGCTGCGGTCACACCGGCAGGGGCGCCGAGGTTAGTGTCGAAGAGAACCCGATCCCGACCTCCCGGGTCGATCCCTAGACACGAATCGAGATCATCATGCGCATCACCCGCGGCATCGCATCCCTGACCGTCGCCGGCCTCGCCCTGGCCGGGCTGGCGGCCTGCTCGAGCGACGACTCCGACAAGGACTCGTCCTCGATCCTCGCCACAGACTCCGCCGAGGAGACCACCGAGGCCTCGGACGAGCCCACCGAAGAGCCGAGCGAGGAGGCCACCGAGGACGAGTCCGACGAGGCCACCGACGAGTCGAGCGACGACTCCGGCGATGCGGCAGCATCGGGCGACTCGCCGTCCTGGGCCGTCCCGACCACGACCCCGGGTGAGAAGCTCGCGACCATCGAGGGCACGAACTTCACGGTCGACGTCTACCAGGTCGCGACGGCGACAGCCTCGAAGACCGGGCAGTTCGTCGACCCCGACACGAACCTCCCGCTGATCGCCGAGGGCGACGAGATCGTCTACGTCAACTACGTGTTCACCAACACCGGCACCGAGGACATCCCGCTCTCGTACAGCCTCGTGAGCGTCTCGGCCGAGTACGCCGACTGGCCCTACCTGCAGGGCATGGACTCGATCGTCGACTCCGCGCAGTTCGAGGAGATGGGCGTGACGAGCTCCGCGATCGCCACGGGCACCGGCGAAGAGGCTCCGTTCGTGTGGGCTCCCGGCCAGACCTTCTCCTACGGCCAGAACTTCAAGTACCAGGCCGGGTCCCCGATCACCTTCGACGCGACCCTGACCCCGGCCGACGACGCCGGCGAGCTCGTCCACGACGAGCGCCAGGAAGCCTCCGTCGACGCGACGATCAGCTGATCGCCGGTACGACGGCCCGCCAGGGCCGCACGGCATGAGAGACGGCCGGGCGACGACCACGTGTCGCCGCCCGGCCACGTCTCTGCGCGAGATGCTCGCCCGTCGCTCTCGCCGTCGACCTCGGCAGCCTAGGTCCGCCGCCCTGCCCTCTCGCGGGAGCGCTCTGCGGCCGCCCGGATCTTCCGGTACACCGAGAGGTCGATGCTGCCCGCTACGCTCTGACCCGCTGCCTGGGGGAACATCGCTCGCTCGATCTTGAAGATCTCTGAGTGGTGGAGATCCACGATCGACCTGCCCCGAAGATGCAGCTTGGACTCGTGCGTGAACGAACCTCGGACAGAACCCACGTACTTCTTCTCGCACACCCACCGATATGGGGAGTCGAAAAGGAGCTGGTAGTCGAGGGCTCGGGTGACACAGGCGGCTGTCCAGTCCGCGAACTGGATGTTGGCACTGAGCACGCTGTCGACGTGCATGGGCGGTTCGATGATGCGGCGCATCTCCGGGAAGCCGAGTGCTCGACCCAAGATGTGGCTGTACATGACCGGCAGTCGCGCAGACCGCGCCTTCTCGTTGACCTGGTCGATGATCACCATGACGTTCTCATCGCGAGAATCTGCGTAGCGAGCTATGCGGTTCAAGGCCTCGTGCATCGCGTGGGTCTCGCGCTCGGTGTACATGGCGGAGTCGTCCACGTGGTCACCGCGCGTCTGCCTCGGCGTCCCGATGGGCTTCTCATCGGCGTAGTAGAAGAGCTGTCCGTCGAGTCGGCGAACGCTCTTCACGAGGGCGTCGAAGACGCGGAGCTGAGCCGGAAACTTCTGAGGCGTCTCAGCACGGAAGATGTCAGAACCCTTGCGCTCCCAGCGTCCTGGGTGCGCTGCCTTCTCGATCATCGGCTTGTAGAGAGCTGCCTTCTCCCTCTGGAAGATCGCGCCGAACTCGCGCGCTCGTCCCTCCGGGACGATGAAGCCCGCGTAGCCGAACGCGGGACTGGTCTTGTACCTCGCGTCATCGCGGGCGACGAAGGCTCCGGTCTCCCCGATCTCGTCGATGTAGGCAAGCAGCATCGGACCATTGTCACCTAAGCGACTAACGCAGAAACCCACGCCTAGGCGTGGGTTTCTCGAGTTGGTGCTCGGGGAAGTATTTCATCCACAGCTACCAGTACAGGACACTACTCTTCAGCAGACGCAGGTAGCAAGACGTAGGTGAGGTCGCACGGGCGACACGGATCTCGAGCGATGCGCCCGGCGCTCACGGGAGGAGCGTCTTGTACTCCTCGTGGCGGTCGATGTAGCCGTGGACGAAGGAGCACTGGGGGATCACCGTGAGGTGGTGCTCCTGGGCGTAGTCGAGGAACACCCGGGCGAGGCTCGACCCCACGCCGCGGCCCTCGAAGTGCGGCTGGACGATGGTGTGGGTCGCGACGAGGGTGCCGCGGCCACCGGCACTCTTGGCCTCGACCCGGTCGTAGGTGAGGAAGCCGGCCAGCTCGCCGTCGGGCGTCGTCGCCTCGAGGCGGTGACCCTCCTCGTCGTGGGTGACCTGGGGCTCGGGTGCGGTGTCGTCGCTCATCTCTTCATCATGCACCCGGTCCTCCGTGGCGTCTCGGGGACCGGTCAGGACCAGGCCCTCACGACGTCGCGGTCACGTCTGCGGCCGGCTCACCCGAGGCGTCGGGCGTCGCCGCGTCGGTCGCCTCCGACGGGGGCTGAGCGATCGCGACGGTGAGCGTGTCGACGGCCGACTGCTTGGCGTAGTCCTCAGACGTCGGGGTCGTCTGGATGAGCACCTCGTAGGTGAGCGTGAAGGTCACCGAGGCGGCACGGTCGTCGACGGGGGGCACCACGAAGGTCTGGTTGTAGCTGTAGGGCGCGGTGATCGCGTAGCCCGGCTCGACGCTCGCGTCGTCCGTGACCACAGCGGGGCTCGGCAGCGCGTTGCCGTCGACGTCCTTGACGTCGGCCGAGAGGCTGACGCGCGACAGGTACAGACCCTGGCCGTCGTCGGGGACGAGGGAGCCGGAGATCGACAGGCTGAGCGGCTTGCTCGCGCCCGAGACCCACTGGTCCATGCTGAGCGTCGACCAGTACGTCACGCCGAGCGACGCCGCGCCCGCCGTGAGCGTGCGCTGGGCGTTGCCGGCGGCGAGGTCGTTCTGGATCACCTGGATCGTCTCGACGGGGGCGGGCTCGGTCGTCGGGGTGGCCTGGGCTGCATCCGCGGCTGAGGCGTCAGCAGCCGCGCTCGACCCTGTCGTCTCGGGGTCGTCCCAGGGCGCCGTGCCGCACGCGGTCAGCGCGAAGAGCATCCCGGCGGCGAGCAGCGCGGCTGGTCGGAAGGGTCGGCGGGCAGTCATGGGTTCCCCCTGGGTCGTGGTGATGGCACGACACTAGGGCCCAGATCCGCCGGATCAAGGCGATCTTGAGGGACCGACGACATCCTGAGCACATCTTGAGGTGATGCTGAGGCTGCGCTGCGCCGACGCTGCGGGAGGCCGGGAAGACTGCTCTCAGACGCAGCAGACGCCGGTCCGGCCGGCCGACCCGCACGATCCTCCAGGAGGCACACCGTGGCACTTTTCGACGACGACGTGATCATCGACCACGAGACCTTCGGGGAGATCGAGAAGTACGCGAACGAGTTCATCGAGAGCGTCGAGGCGCTCACGACGGCCCGCCCGACGATCGGCTGCATCATCCCGGCGTACAACGAAGAAGAGTCGATCGGCTCGGTCATCGAGTCGCTGCTCGCCCAGACCCGCCTGCCTGACGTCATCCACGTGATCGTCAACAACACGACCGACAAGACCGTCGAGGTCGCGGCCGGCTATGCCGGGGCGCACTCCTCGGTGGTCGACGGTGTGGAGCAGTTCACCGAGGTCTACGTCCACGACATCGGCAAGAACCCCGACAAGAAGGTCGGTGCGCTCAACTACGGCTTCACGCTCATCGAGGGCATGGACTACCTGCTCGGCGTCGACGGCGACACCGTCGCGAGCGAGAAGGCCGTCGAGCAGCTCGAGGAGGAGATCGTCTCGGACAGCCGCATCGGCGGCATCTCCGCGATCTACACGATCGACCCAGACCCGATCCAGGGCACGGTCGCCAAGTTCCTCATCTCCGGGCAGCGGGCGCAGTTCGCGGCCTTCAACATGCAGAACATGCTCCGCGGCCGGAACATGGCGGTCCTCGGCGGCCAGTACTCGATCTTCGCGACCAAGGCGCTGCGCGACGCGATGACCCAGAACCACCAGACCACGCCGTGGGTCAAGGACTCCGAGGTCGAGGACTCGCTCCTGTCGCTGCAGATCAAGAGCGCCGGGTACCTCACCAAGATCAGCGCCCGGGCCCGCGCCGACGTCGGCGGCATGACCACCCTGCGCGGCCTCGACGCCCAGCAGGTCAAGTGGAACTACGGTGCGATCGAGCTCATGTGGCCCGGCCAGCGCGGCGACACCAAGGGTCAGCCCTTCCACCCGAACCTGCGCCTGCGCTGGCTCGAGAACGCGTCGATGGCGATCAACGCCGTCGCCCGCGTCATGTTCATCCTGCTGGTCGTCGCAGCCGTCTCGATCGACGCCTTCGTGTTCAGCCCCGTCTGGCTCGTCCCGCCGGTCGTCGCCGCGGCGCTCAACGTGCGCATCGCGATGTCGATGCAGGGACGCACGAGGCGAGACATCCTCTTCGCGGCGCTGATCTTCCCGGCCGAGATGTACATGTGGGTCCGCATCGGCCACTTCCTGCGGGCCTGGACCAAGTTCGCGAGCAAGAAGCAGGTCGACAACTGGGCTGCCCAGGCGAAGGCCGAGCGCGGTGCCGGCAACGCGTACCTCACCCCGCTGCTCCTCACCGTCGCCGTGATGATCGCCCTGGCCGCCGTGTGGGTCCAGCTCTCGATCGTCGTGCAGTCGACCGTCCTGTGGGTCGCGTGGCCGCTGCTCGGCACCATCGCCGTCCTGCAGACCCTGGGCATGTTCGGCAAGCTGGTCCGGCGTCACCACGGGTACCAGGCGTGATGACCGCCAGGGGGCCGGAGACCGTGCGTGCCGTCGACCGCAGCGTCCTCGAGGAGCTGCTCGACGACCTGCTCGGCAACGTCCTCACCTTCGAGAGGTTCGTGGCCGACTACGTCGCGCTGTGGTCAGGTCGCATGACGACCCTCGACGCCGCGCTCGCCCGCACCGACCTCGCGGCGGCCGACACCGGTGTGCTGAGCATCCGCTCGAGCAGCATCATGCTCGGGTGCGCGTACGTCGCCACCATCTCGGACAGCATGCTCGCCGCCGTCCGCCGTGCCGACTGCCTGTCGGCGCAGGCCTGGCTGCCCGAGCTCGATGCCGCCGGGACCGAGGCCTGCCACGAGCTGTCGCTCCTCCTCGTGGAGGAGACGCACCGCAGCTGGGGCGAGCCCGAGCAGCACCCCTGACGGCCCTCCCCGACGTCTCTCGGTGCTCTCGGGCTCCCCTCGCCCTCAGCTCTCGTCGACCGAGGTGAGCCTGTAGCCGACCCCGCGCACGGTCTCGATCCAGCGCGGGGAGGTCGCGGTGTCGGTCAGCTTGCGACGCAGGTTGGCCATGTGGACCTCGATCGCCCGCTTGTCGGCCTCGCTCACGTAGTACGACGTCACGTAGCTCTCGCCGCGGAGCAGCAGCGCGAGGTCCGCCTTGCCGCGCACCCGCCGACCCGTCTCCATGAGAGCGGCGAGCAGGTCGAACTCGCTGCGGGTCAGCACGATCTCGTCCTGACCGTGACGCACCAGGCGCATGTCCGGGTTGAGGCGCAGCCCGCGGTGGACGAGCCAGCCCTCGCCCTCGTCGACGAGGTCGGCCGGCTCTGCGGCTGCGGGCTCGGGCGCGGGCGCGGTGCCACCTGGCTGCGTCGCGGCGGGCTCGACCAGCGAGGCAGGCGAACCCTCTGCCGGCAGGAGCGACGGGTCTGGCACTGCGAACGCCGGGGCGGTGGGGGCCGCCGCCTGGGCCGGCTGCCCTGCTGCGGGGTCGACCCCGACCACCCGGGGCCGGCGCAGCATCGCGTCGATGCGCGCACGGAGCTCGCGGGGCCTGAAGGGCTTGGTCAGGTAGTCGTCGGCGCCGGCGTCGAGGGCCTGGAGCGTGTCGATCTCCTCGCTGCGGGCCGAGACGATGACGAGGTAGGTCTGGCTGAACTGGCGGATGCGGCGCGCGGTCTCGAGACCGTCGATCCCGGGCATGCCCATGTCGAGGGTGGTGACGATCGGGTCGTAGGCCTTGACCGCCTGGACCCCGTCGAGACCGTTCCCCGTGGCGATCGTGTGGAAGCCGGCGTCGGAGAGCACAGCCTCGAGGAGGTGCCGGATGTCGGCGTCGTCCTCGATGATGACTGCGGTGCGGCGTTCCTCGTCCGGTGCCACGGTGCCTCCTTCGGTGAACCTCACGGGGCGCGCGCCCGACCATAGGCGTCGAGCGTGCTCCGAAGAAGGATCAGGCCCTGTCCTCGGCGACGAGGCTGAGTGCCCGGTCAACCCACCATTCTCCGGCAACGGGGCCTCCGCCGCACGTCCCGTCGCTCTCACCTGGAGGTTTCACCCACAGGTTGGCGTCCAGCCCCTCGGCCTCGAGGGTCAGCGGTCGGGCGCCCAGCGCGGCACCCGGGGGGTTGCACCACGTGCCGTCCGACCCGTTGCCGTTGCGCCCGGTGTCCACCACGAAGGGCGCACCGTCGAGCTGGGCGCTCAGCCGCTGGGCGTAGGCGAGCTCGGAGGCGTCGTCGTTGTAGTTCGACACGTTCGTCGCGAAGCCGTGCACACCGGCGATCCCGGCCCGGCGCAGCAGGTCCGCGGTCTCCTGGACGGAGTGCCAGTTGGAGTGACCACCGTCGAGGTAGACCGTCGCCCCGGCGTCGGTGAGGGTCGCGCCCGCGGTGCTGACGAGGCTCAGGCGCCCCTCGACGTCGCCGCACTGCTCGGCGAGGGAGATGCTGTCAGGCTCGAGGATCACGGGAGTCTCGGTCCCGTCGAGGGCCGCGGCGATCTCGCGGACCCACACCTCGTAGCCCTCGACGCTCGTCCCGCCGGCGGAGAACTGCCCGCAGTCGCGGTCCGGGACGCCGTAGACCACGAAGAGCGGCAGCGTGTCCTGCGCAGCCGCGTCGGCCACGACCTGCGCGACGAACGGGCCGACCTCGCCGGCCGGGTACTTCTCGGGGGTGAGCCAGATCCCCGTCGGCTGGTCCGCGATGGTGAGGAAGGCGTCGCGCGTCGCGGAGTCGGTCGCGGAGTCGACGGCACGGATCGCCTGGGAGTCCGGGTCGACGTAGAGGTCGCGCCCCGTGAAGGGGTTGTCACCGTCGAGCAGACCGCTGCGGACGACGACCACGGCGGCGACAGCTGCGACGACCACCAGCACGCCGAGGGCGATCAGCCAGCGGGCTGCCCGCGAGCGGCGGCGGCGCGGCGGGCGAGGACCACGGGCCGCGGGTGCTGCCGGGCTCGCCTGGACCGCCGGTCGTGGAGCCTCAGCGGCACCCTGCGTCGTAGGCACCTCCGCGGAGGACCCCGCGCGGATCACGTAGTCGCTCGCCGGCCGCGCCTCGGGTGCGTCGGTGCGCCCACCACGGACCGGGAGGACCTCGGGTTCCTCAGGGCTCTCGTCGGCGGGCACGCGGATGACGTAGCGGGGGTCGCGCGGCCCCAGCGGGGCGTCGGGCTCGTCGCTGCTCGTGCGTGCCATGCGAAGCCCTCCCGAGCTCGTCCGTCAGACTCGGGTCAGCCTACGCGCCAGACCACGGCGACGGCGGTCGAGGAACCGCTCGCGCGCCGTCCCAGATGAGAGACTGGGAGACGTGCCAGACGAACCCGGGACGACCCCCGAACCAGCCCCCGCGAAGGCCTCACGCAACCCCTACGGAGCGCTCCTCGCGATCCCCGGCACCAAGCAGTTCTCCGGGTCGGGCGCCCTCGCCCGCCTCCCCATGTCCATGGTGGGCATCGGCATCGTCCTGATGATCCAGCAGACGACAGGCTCCTACGGGCTGGCCGGGCGGGTCAGCGCCGCGTACATCGTCGCGCAGGCGATCTGCTCGCCGCAGATCGCCAAGCTCGTCGACCGCAAGGGCCAGGCCCGGGTCATGCGGCCGATGTTCGTCGTCACGTCGCTCTCGCTCCTCGGGCTCATCCTCTCGACAGCCCTCGGCGCACCCGAGGCCTTCCTCTACCTCTTCGCGGTGCTCACGGGGGCGTCGGTCGGCTCGGTCGGGTCGATGGTCCGGGCCCGCTGGTCGAACCTGCTCGCCGACCCGCGCAAGCTGCACAGCGCGTACTCCTTCGAGTCGGCCGTCGACGAGCTGTGCTTCGTCGTCGGACCGATGCTCGCCACGATCCTCGCGACCTCCGTGGCCCCGACCGCCGGGCTGATCGTCCCCCTCGTCGCCGTGGTCGTCGGCGGCTTCTGGTTCTTGTCGCTGCGCGAGACCGAGCCGCCGGTGTCGATCCCGGTCGAGGGTGTGAAGAACCGCTCCGTCCTGCTCAACGGCGGCATGCTCGCCGTCATCGCCGTGTTCATCGGCATGGGCGCCGTGTTCGGTGCGACAGACGTCGCGACCATCGCCTTCGCCAAGGAGGCCGGGCACGAGGCCATGGCCGGCGTCATCCTCGGGGTGTTCGCGGCCGGCTCGCTGATCTCCGGCCTGCTCTACGGCGCCAAGCACTGGCTCTCACCCCTGTGGAAGCGCTTCGCCGTCGGCATGCTCGCCCTCGCCGTCGGGGTGACGCTGTTCTTCTTCGTCACGTCGCTGCCGATCCTCGCCGCGGTGATGTTCGTCGCCGGCTTCGCGATCTCGCCGACCCTCATCAACGGCAACAACCTCGTCCAGCTGCTCGTGCCGCCCTCCCAGCTCACCGAAGGACTGACCTGGGTCGGCACGGCCCTCGGTGTCGGCGTCTCGGTCGGGACGTCGGTCGCCGGCGCCCGGATCGACGAGGCCGGGTCGCACGCCGGTTTCACGGTGGTCGTCGTCGCGGCCGGGATCGCCGTCCTCGTCATGCTCGCCTCGCTGACGACCCTGCGCTCGCGGACCGCGGGGTCGACGGTCACCGAGGGGCACTGACCTCACGGCTCGGGCGAGGCTGGGCAGCGTCGTCGCCGGGGTCAGCGAGCGGCGACGACCACTGTCGCATCGACCTCGTCGGACCGCACGACGCGTGCTGCCAGGCCCGCCGCCGTGAGCAGCGCGGCGGTCGCGGGCGCCTGCCGCTCGCTGGTCTCGACGAGGACGTGCCCTCCCCCGGACAACCACTCAGCGGCGTCGCGGGCGACGCGGCGCTGGATCTCGAGACCGTCTGTACCGCCGTCGAGCGCGACCAGGTGCTCGTGGAGGCGAGCCTCCGGGGGCATGAGGGCGACGGCGTCGGTCGGGACGTAGGGCGCGTTGACGACGAGCACGTCGACCCTGCCACGCAGGCCTGCGGGCAGCGCGGAGAAGAGGTCGCCCTCGTAGACCGGTCCCCGCGAGCCCAGGTTGCCGCGAGCGCAGGCGACGGCCGACGGGTCGACGTCGGAGGCGTGCAGCTCGACGCCGGGCGCGGCGGCAGCGACCGCGAGGCCGACGGCGCCGGTCCCGCAGCACAGGTCGACGACCACGCTGCCGGCGTCCGCGAGCGCAGCGGCCTCCTCGACGAGCAGCCGGGTGCGCTGACGCGGGACGAAGACCCCCGGGGCGACGGCGACCCGCACCCCGGCGAGCTCGGCCCACCCGAGGATCAGCTCGAGGGGTTCACCGGCGACCCGGCGCCGGACCAGCGCGTCGAGCGACGCATCGTCCGTGGCAGCCTCGAGCAGCAGCCGGGCCTCGTCCTCCGCGAAGACGCAGCCCGCGGCCCGCAGGGCTGCCACGGTGCTGACGGTGCTGTCGGTCCTGTCGGACTCTTCTCGTGCAGCGCTCATCACCTTCAGTGTGCCGCACCCGCCGCAGGCCGTCCGCTGGAGCCACCAGTCGTGGCCCGAGCACCCGAGCCGGGGTGCCCAGAGAATCGTGTGTGGTGGACGAGACATCCCAGATGTCCGGCTCTGCCGTGCGAGCAACCACGAACCGGAGCAGGGTGGAGGGGAGCGGGACGCCTCCGCCAGACCCACGCGGGGCTCCCGGACACCCGTCGCCCACCGGAGGTACCCATCGTGGCCAAGTCGAAGACCCGCGGCCGATCAGTCGCAGACCTGCTCGTCGCCCAGATCGTCGAGGCAGGAGCCAAGCGCATCTACGGGATCGTGGGCGACAGCCTCAACCCCGTGGTCGACGCCGTGCGCCGTGCCGCGAACGAGGGCGTCGACATCGAGTGGGTGCACGTGCGCCACGAGGAGGCCGCAGCCTTCGCCGCGGCCGCCGAGGCGGAGGTCACCGGGAACCTCGCGGTCTGCGCGGGCTCGTGCGGGCCGGGCAACCTGCACCTCATCAACGGTCTCTACGACGCCAACCGCTCGAAGGTCCCGGTCCTCGCGATCGCGAGCCACATCCCGAGCAAGCAGATCGGCACGAGCTTCTTCCAGGAGACCCACCCGGACCGCTTGTTCAACGAGTGCTCGGTGTACTCCGAGATGATCTCGTCGGCCGAGCAGGCGCCGCGGGTCATCAACTCCGCGATCCACCACGCCTACGGCGCCCCGGGTGTCGCGGTCCTGACCATCCCGGGGGACGTCGCCGACTTCGACGCCCCGGCGGCCGTCTCCGACGTCTCGACCCGCCCGCCGAAGCCGCGCGTCATCCCGGCCGACGAGTCGCTGCGCGAGCTGGCCGAAGCGATCGACGAGGCCAAGAAGGTGACGATCTTCGCGGGGGTCGGGGTGCGCGGGGCGCACGACGACGTCATCGCGCTGGCCGACAAGATCGCTGCGCCGATCGGTCACTCGCTGCGCGGCAAGGAGTGGATCCAGTACGACAACCCCTTCGACGTGGGCATGTCCGGTCTGCTCGGCTACGGCTCCTGCTACGACGCGACCCAGGAGGCCGACCTGCTGATCCTGCTGGGCACGGACTTCCCCTACGACCAGTTCTTGCCGGAGTCTGTCCGCACGGTCCAGGTGGACATCGACCCGAAGAACCTCGGACGCCGCACCCGCCTCGACCTCGCGGTGGTCGGTGACGTGGGCGAGACGGTCCGGGCGCTCCTGCCGATGGTCAAGCCCGCCAGGTCGCGGCGCTTCCTCGACTCCATGGTCAAGAAGCACGAGAAGGCCATGAACGGTGTGGTCGGCGCGTACTCGGGCGGCAAGAAGGCCGAGTCCATGACGCCGATCCACCCCGAGTACGTGGCGGACGTCCTCGACCAGGAGGCGGCGGAGGATGCTGTCTTCACCGTCGACACCGGCATGTGCAACGTGTGGGCCGCCCGCTACATCAGCCCGAACGGCAAGCGCCGCGTGATCGGGTCGTTCCTGCACGGGTCGATGGCCAACGCGATGCCGCACGCGATCGGTGTCGCCGCGTCGCAGCCGGGCCGTCAGGTCGTCGCGATGTCGGGCGACGGCGGGCTGGCGATGCTGCTCGGCGAGCTCGTGACGATCAAGCACTACGACCTGCCGGTCAAGATCGTGCTCTTCGACAACGCGACGCTCGGCATGGTCCGTCTCGAGATGCTCGTCGACGGGCTGCCGGCCTTCGGCACCGACTCCCCCGTGGTCGACTACGCGGCCGTCGCGCGAGCAGTCGGCATCCCCGCGGTCCGGGTCGAAGACCCGAAGGACCTGCGCAAGGCGCTGCGGGGTGCGCTCGACCGTCCGGGGCCGGCGCTGATCGACGTGGTGACCGACCCGCACGCGCTGTCGATCCCGCCGACCATCACCGCGGGCCAGGTGCGCGGCTTCGCTGCCGCGATGAGCAAAGAGGTGCTCGGCGGTGGCCTGGGCGAGGTCGTCTCGATGGCCCGCTCCAACCTGCGCAACGTCCCGCGGCCCTGAGGGCCTCGTACGCCCGGTCCCGGGGCGCCCGCTGGCGGGACACCCCGGGACCTCCGGTGCTGGTCTGCAGGTCAGGGCGGTGCCAGGATGGTCGGGTGCCTACCGA
>Ga0247813_10000783_pt1 | contig 26180 bp, 26 predicted proteins | sample UWRJL169409C1_FD_180719 | JGI IMG/M metagenome (GOLD analysis project Ga0247813, IMG submission 180719) | Plant litter microbial communities from Arlington Agricultural Research Station in Wisconsin, United States - UWRJ-L169-409C-1 | ecosystem: Environmental > Terrestrial > Plant litter >...
CGATGCACTGGCTGCGCGGTCTCCGCCTGGCGCAGGCGCGCACGTTGCGCGCCGCCGGCACCAGCGTCGCCGAGACGGCCCGCCGCACCGGCTATCGCTCGCCCTCGGCGCTCACTGCCGCCCTGCGTCGCCAGGCACAGCCCGACGGCTGAACCGAGGCGCGTTGCGCGACGATGCGCCGTCGCCACGCGACGACAGACCGCTCTAAGCTCGGCGCATGTCTCCCGCCACCCTGCTCGCACTCGGCGCCATCGCCTTCTGGGCCACGCTCGCCTCGCTGGGCACCGCGCTCTCGCACGTGCCGCCCTTCCTCCTGACCGGGCTGGCCCTGGCGATCGGCAGCGTGCTGAGCCTGCCGCAACTGCTGCGCGATCGCCGCGCGTGGGCGGTGCCGCCGCGCACGCTCGCGCTCGGCATCTACGGCCTGTTCGGTTTTCACTTCCTGCTGTTCATCGCGCTGCGCCACGCGCCGCCGGTGGAGGCGAACCTTGTGAACTACCTGTGGCCGCTCTTCATGGTGGTGCTGGCACCGGTGCTGTTGAAGGGCATGACGCTGCGGCCGCTGCATGTGGTCGCAGCGCTGCTCGGCTTCGCTGGCGCAGCCATTGCCATCCTCGGCGCGCGCGGCGACGGCGTGACGATGGGCGTCACGCCCGCGTACTGGGGTTTCGCGCCGGCCCTGGGCTCGGCCTTCATCTGGGCCAGCTATTCGCTGTGGACGCAGCGGGTGCCCGCCTTTCCGACGGCGGCGATCGGCCTGTTCGGGCTGGTCTCCGGCCTGCTGGCGCTGGGCTGCCACGCCGTGCTGGAACCGTCGGTGGCCCTGAGCGCGCGCGACATCGTGCTGATCGCGCTGTGCGGCCTCGGCCCGCTCGGCGCTGCCTTCTACCTGTGGGACATGGCCCTCAAGCGCGGGGATGCGCGGCAGATCGGCATCCTGAGCTACCTCACGCCGCTGGCGTCGACCGGTCTGCTGCTGCTGCTGACCGGCCGGCCGCTGTCGTGGACGATCGCGCTGGCGGCGGCGTTGATCATTGCCGCCGCGGTGCTCGGTACGCGCGCCCGCTAGCCGCGCTCCTGCGCGACCTGCAGCACCACTCTGTCGAAGTCTGGCCGAGGAGAGGAATCAGAATTTCGCCCTGAGCGAAACCTGCACGCTGCGCGGCTCGCCCCAGAAAACGCTGTCGTAGAAGCCCACATTGCGGTAGTACTTCTTGTCGAACAGGTTGTTCACGTTCAACTGCGCGCTCAGGTTCGGGTTGATGTCGTAGCTCGCCATCAGGCTCGCCAACGCATAGGCCTTCTGCGGAATGCGCGTTTTCGCGTCGGTGTCGAAAGCCGGTGGCCGGCCGTACCACGAAACGCCATAAATGCCGCTCTGCGCGCTGATGCCTCCTCCCACCTTCAGGCCACGCAGCGCACCGCTGAAGCGGTAGGCCGTCGACACGCGCAACAGATGACGCGGCTGGTTCGGCACCGCGCGGTCGCCATCGGCCGTCTTGGCGTTCAGGAAGGTGTAGCCCGCATTGACGTTCCATGCGCTCGTGACCTGGCCCGACACGTCGAACTCGATGCCGCGCGCGGTCACGCCGTCGCCGCGCGCCACGTAGGCCTCTCCGCCGTCCGACAGGCGGAAGCCGGCCGGCACGCTGGTGTCGAGTTCGGCCAGATTCTTCTTTTTCGTCTGGAACACTGCGGCAGACGCATTGAGCAGACCCCCCATGAATTCGCCTTTGAGGCCCAGTTCGGCATTGGTGCCCTCCTCCGGCTTCAGGAAATTCTCGTTGCGGTCCTTGACGCTTTGCGGTTCGAACAACGTGGTGAAGCTGGCGTAGGCCGAGTACGTCCCGTTGATGTCGTAGACCAGGCCGAGGTAGGGCGTCACCTCGTTCTTCGTCTCCGAGAACCCGCTCGTGCCGGCGTAGGCACCGCCGGTGTCGTACTCGCGGGTCGTGGTGCGGTAGTTGCTCACGCGCGCACCGACGATGGCGGTCAGCGGATCGGTCAGGCTGAATCGGGCGGCCAGGTAGCCTCCGGCAAGGCGCGTGGTGCTTTCGGAGTGCGATCCGTCCGGGATGAACGCCGGCCGGGGAATGGCACCGGTCCAGGTCCGGTAGTCGGGAATCTCGGCGGGGTACGGCACCACCGCGTCGCCACCGGGCGAGTTGTAGGTCTGGTTGCCGCCGTTGAAGCCTGCGATCAGCGTGTGCGTGCGGCCCAGCAGCTTGAACGGGCCGGTCGCGTAGAGGTCGACGTTGTCGTCGACGTACTTGGACTCGCTCCAAGCACCGGTCCACAGGTACATGCCTTCGCCCGTCTGCGGGTCCGGATAGCCACCGCCACCCGATGCCACCGTCGTGTTGTTGCGGCTGGTCGTGCGCGCGACGCCCAAATGCAGCTTCCAGCCGTTGTCGAAGCGGTGCTGCAGCGACGCGTGCGCCGTCTCCTGCTCGTTCGCCCAGGTGCTCCAGGGCGTGCTCAGGCTGAAGTGGCGCGGCAGGCGAGCCACGCTGCCGTCCGAGTTCCAGTAAGGCACGGCGCCCCAGGTGGCACCCAGCGGCTTGTTGTGCTGGAAATCGATGCCGGTGGTGAACAGTGTCGAGGGTGTGAGATCGGCTTCGAGGATCACCATGGCAACCGGGCGCCGCGGCAGGAGCTGATCATCTACAGCTGGGACCGTGAGGCCGAGCCGGCTGGTTTGTTCTGACAGGTTATGCGAGCATGAGGCGCCGGCGCTAGGCCTGGCGTATCAGAGGAACGATCGTGAAGTTGCTTAATTCCGATGAGCCGATGCCGGAGGTCTTTTATGTCTTCGTGAATCTACGAAGTCCCATCACGGCCCACAACTTCGCCGTTGGAGGCTTCACGTCCGCAGCTTTTAATAGCTTCGGCATAGATGGCTTCTTAGAAAAGTATCTCGAAGGGTCGGCGCGCTACTTGCCCTACGAACCGGTCCGAACGGACCTCCCTGCGGCAAGTCCGTTCCTCATGAGCACCGTCGGCAACTACCGTGTTGAGTACGACGTTGAGTCTTTCCGCGAAAGACACCATCCACTTCTCCCTTCGAGGCTGAGCGCGATATACGCATTCGGGAGCGCAGATGCCTGCAAATTGGCTTGCGATCGTTACCAGTGGGACATCAGGCAGGTCAGGCGTTTCAGGCTGCGGGACCACATCCTTAACCGAGTTGCTCGGGTGGACATGGAGCTGATCTCGCTTGCTCGGCAGTCATACGGAATGCCTGATGCCTTCTGTCAGCACTACTGGTCTGGCCGCTCCGCCCAGATCGGTGAGTACGAGCCGCTCTGGGAGTACTTGATCGAGGGAGTGCTGGAACGATTGGATTGAGAAGCCGTTCAGGCGAGAACGCTCATCGGCATTCCTTTGTACACAGCGCAATTCTCTTACGGCTAGTGCAACGGTTCAACGATCCATTTATCGCACGTCACCGAGCTGAATTATCGCGGCCCGCTTCAGCCATGGGCCTGTGAGCCGTCGAACTCGCACTGGCCGTTGAAGCGCTACGTACACCCGGACACCTTCAATATCTTCGAGGAAGAGGCCTACAGATGGGCTTCGTCCACGCGGCCGGCGTCTGAGACCGTGCCCGCGTCAGTGGCGCACCGCCCGACGTGGCGCGTTCCACCTACACCGGCAGGCACGGCCCCTGCGTAGGCTCCCGCAGCGCGCAGATTGCCGCGCCCGCCCCCATCACCGACAGGACCCCCCGCCGTGCCATCCCCCGCCCCACAGATCGGCGACAGCGCCCCCGTCCTGGCTGACCCCGACGCGTCCACGCGGCGCCTGGGCCTGACGCCCGAACCGCCCACGGTGTCGTCGCTCTCGGCGCTGGTGCCGGACCTGAAGATCATGGCCGGCGCCGTCACCGCCGCCGTGATCGTCGCCGCGCTCTACTTTGGTCGCGACATCCTGATGCCGCTGGCGCTCGCCTTCCTGCTGGGGTTCGTGCTCGATCCGCTCGTGACCCGGCTCAAGCGATGGGGCATGCCGCGCGCATCCGCCGTCATCGTGGTGGTGGCACTGGCGCTGAGTGCGCTCGGCCTGGCCGGGCTGTTCCTCGGCACGCAGGTCAGCGCACTCAGCGCCCAGTTGCCCACCTACCAGAGCAATATCAAGGCGAAGCTGCGGAACCTGCGCGAAAGTGCCGACAGGCCCGGCATGTTCGACGGCGTGGTCAAGACCTTCAATGCCGTGAAGAACGAGGTGGATCGCTCGACCGTGCCGATCGCCAGCACCGGCACCGGGCGCAAGAGCGATGCAGCGCCACCGGTGCAGAAGGTCGAGGTCGCCGAGCGCGGCCCCAGCGCCTTCCAGCAAGCTGCCGTCTGGCTGGAGGCAGGTGCAGGACCGCTGGCGACGGCCGGCATCGTGCTGGTTTTCGTGGTGCTGGTCTTGCTGGACCGGCTCGACCTGCGGGACCGGCTGCTGCGGCTGTGGGGCGGCAACCTGCACCGGTCGACCGACGCGATGGACGAGGCAGGCGCGCGCATCAGCAAGTACCTGACGATGCAACTGGTGGTGAACCTGAGCTACGGCGTGCCGATGGCCGCGGGCCTCTGGTTCATCGGCGTGCCGGGCTCCATTCTCTGGGGCGCGCTGGCGGCCGTGATGCGCTTCGTGCCCTATCTCGGGCCGATGATCTCCGCCATTTTCCCGCTGGCACTGGCCTTTGCCGTCGATCCGGGCTGGAGCATGGTGCTGTGGACGCTCGCCCTCATCGCCGCGCTGGAAATGCTCGGCAACAACATCGTCGAGCCCTGGCTGTATGGCGCCAGCACCGGTCTTTCGGCCATGTCGCTGATGGTGTCGGCCACCTTCTGGACGGCGCTCTGGGGGCCGGTCGGTCTCATCATGTCGACGCCGCTGACGGTGTGTCTGCTGGTCATCGGCCGGCACCTGCCGCGGCTCGCCTTCCTGGACGTGCTCCTGGGCAGCCAGCCTGCGCTGGACACGCCCACGCGGGTCTACCAGCGCCTGCTGGCGGGCGACGTGGAAGAAGCCATCGAACTGGCCCACGACCAGGCCGGTGGCAACGGCAGTGTGGCCGCGTTCTACAACGAGACCGGCCTGCCGGTGCTGCGCATGGCAACCAGCGACCATGCGAGCGTCGCCTCGGCCGAACACCGGCTGCGGGTCGTGATCGGCATGGACGCGCTCATCGAAGACCTGGTGGACCAGTTTCCGCCGCCAGGCGGCGTGGGTGGCATGGGCGGTGCTGGCGCGCCGCTGCCCAACGCCATCTGCATCGGCGGCAAGTGGGAGGTCGACACGCTGGCCGCCAAGATGCTGGCCCATGCGCTCGGCACGCAGGGCCAGCATGCCGAGATCCGCCCTGCGGCCAATGTCAGCGCCGACTACATTGCGCGGCTCGACCTGCGCGGCGCACAAACCGTCTGCATCTCGTACTTCAGCCCTGAACCGCAGGTGCAGGCGCGTCATTTCTGCCGTCGCCTGCGCCGTCGCTGGCCCGACCTGAAGATCGTCCTTGCCCTCTGGAACGCGCCCGCCGAACTGCTCGACGAGACCGCCTGCCAGTCGCTCGGCGCCGACGCGGTGGTGACGTCCATCAGCGAGGCCGTGATGCGCGTCTCGCACCTGACGGGCATGGAATTGAAGGAGGGCTTCCTGCCCGCGCCGATCCCCGAGGCCGACGCCGAGCGGCTGGCCGCGCTGCGTGCCAGCGGCGCCCTGGAGCCCCGCGCGCAACCGCTGTTCGACGCCGCGTCCAAGCGCGCGGCCGACATCTTCGACGTGCCTCTGGCCATGGTCACGCTCATCGACGAAGCGGTGCAAACCGTCCATGGCACGCACGGCGAAATCGAGGTGTCGACCGCCAGTGCCACGAGCCCAGGCGATGCCTGCGACGCCAGCCCGTCGCGCTTGCGTGGCGCTGCGCTCAACCTGCCACGCGAGCTCTCGATATGCGGCCATGTGGTCGCCAACGGACAGACGCTGGTGGTGCCCGACATCGCGCGCGACATGCGCTTTGCCGGCAATCCCGTGCTGCGCGACAAGGGCCTTCGCTTCTATGCAGGCGCACCGTTGCGGGACCACGCAGGCCACGTCCTGGGCACGCTGTGCATTCTCGATGCGCAGCCTCGCACGCTCAACCAGCGCGAGGTGCGCCTGCTCGAGGCCATGGCTTCGGACGTCATGGAAACACTGCGCACCGCATCGGCGCAGTGGAGCAACGTGGCGCCTCTGTCACCACCCGCCGACGGACCGACCTCCGCCACGGTCGGCCAGATGGTGCCGTCGGCTGCGTAAGGCCACGGCGCAGATCGCTGGCGCAGGTTGGCGTTTTGCGCCCGGACCCGTCTTTCGACAGGCTTTGTCGTCGCCGCGGAAGGGCCGCGCCTCCTTCCAGACTACGCGCGCCGTTGCCCGCCTCCGACGAGGCCAGGCGCGGTGTCGGCCGCACAATCCTGCGACCCTGGCGCTGCACCACGGCATCTGTCGTGCAGGCCTTGGTTCTTCTTCCGATTTCGCTTCGAGTCCCTATCGCTTTCCTTTTCTGCCACAGATCCCAATGAACCAAGCCCTGACCACCGCGCTCGGCCCGACGACCAGCCGCTCCTACCGTTGCGTCTGCGGCAAGCCTCTCTCGCTGCGCAACAGCCACTGCCTGAACTGCAACCGATCGCTGGGCTATGACCCGGTCATGCGAACCATGGTGGCAATCGAACCTGCCACCGAAGAAGGCGCGCAGGATGGCGACTGGAAGGTCGTCGGCGTCGACGACAAAGCCATCGTGCATCGCTGCGGCAACCTCACGACCGCTTCGGCCTGCAACTGGCTGATTCCGGGAGGAACCCTCAGCGAGCGACAGGTGGCGTCGAACCTGCTACCGGGCTTTTGCCTGTCGTGCTCGCTGACCCGCACGGTGCCCGACCTGTCGGGCCCTGTGAACCAGGAGCTGTTTCGGCGGCTCGAGATTGCCAAGCGGCGCCTGGTGTCTCAACTGCTGGCGCTCGCGCTGCCCGTGGAAACCCGGCTGGAACGCCTGAACGGCATCGCCTTCGACATGCTGGAAAACCTGCCCGGCGGCCCGCAGGTGCTGACTGGCCATGACGAGGGCCTGATCACGCTGAACATCGCCGAAGCCGACGATGCGCAGCGCGAGAAGATCCGCGCCGAAATGCACGAGTCGTACCGGACGCTGCTGGGCCACTTCCGCCATGAAATCGGCCACTACTACTGGGACCGGCTGGTCAAGGACACCACCTGGCACCTACCGTACCGCGAACTGTTCGGGGACGAATCGGTGGACTATGGCGAGTCGCTCAAGCGCCATTACGAAAACGGACCACCCTCCGATTGGCCCCTTCACTACGTCACCAGCTACGCCACCACGCATCCCTGGGAAGACTGGGCGGAAACCTGGGCGCACTACCTGCACATGGCCGACACGGTCGACACGGCAGTGAGTTTCGGCATCGACGCCAATTCGGTGGAAATCGACAGCGACCCCTTCACGCTGGACGACCTCTGGCAGCCGGACCACCCGAACGCCGAAGCATTCCTCGCGTTCATCAATTCGTGGGTGCTGCTCACGCAGGTGCTCAACGAACTCACGCGCAGCATGGGCCAGCACGACTACTACCCCTTCGTGCTGCCACGCGAGGCGGTCGCCAAGCTCCAGTTCATCCACGAAGTGGTGCGCTCGGCGAGCGACCCTCAGGTCCCGGTGACCGACCTTCCGAAGACCACGTCGGCGGACACGGTGACCGACACGTCGCCAGCGACCGTGGACGGCACGCCGCTGCCGGAATCGCCGGCTTCGGACGTGCCGCAGATTCCGCAGCAGCCAGACAGCGCCGATGGTCCGGCACCGTCGTCAGCCGAACCAGCGCCCGCCGCGGCGGCGACCTGACGGCAGTGGGTCGGGGCGCGCCTTAGCCTTAGTTGGTCGAAGGCGTGCGCACAGGCCGGCGCGTGGGAGGACCCGAGCGCTTGTCGTCGGCGCGGGTCAGGGCGGATGTTCCAGACACAGTCATTTTTCGTCTCCTGAATGCATGACCACGACCTGACGCAGGCCATGTCCTACAAAAACGTGCCTGGGCCGCGCGCGGTTGACCTGAAGGTGTCAGCTTTGTAAACAAAACTACTGCCAAACTGACGCCTCGACCACCTTCAAGATTCGAGACATGGCCCCCCTCCACACCGACATCGATCAGCCCTTCGGCCTGATCGCCGACCTGATCGCCCATCACGCCCGCCAATCGCCTGACCAGCCCGCCCTGGCCGACGCGCAGGGCTCGCTCGACTACGCCAGCCTGGACGCGCTGATGGACCGCGTCGCTGCAGGCCTGCAGCGCGACGGTCTGCGCCATGGCGACGCCATCGCCCTCTGCGCGTCGTCGTCGGTGGCTTACGCCGCCGTGTTCCTCGGCGCCCTGCGCGCCGGTGTGGCCGTGGCACCGCTTGCCCCCGGCTCCACGCCCGCCAGCCTCGCACGCATGATGAGCGATGCCGACGCGCGCCTGCTGTTCACCGATGCGGCTGCGGCCGAAGTGATCGGTGCCGCGACCGATGGTGGCGACGGCGGCATCTCGGCGATCAGGCGCGTTGCGCTCGACGCCAGCGCGGCCGGGCAGGCGCTGACCGACTGGTTGCCGCCCGCAGGTGCCCGCCCTGAGCGCGTCGACGTCCAGCCCGGCTCGGCCTTCAACATCATCTATTCCTCCGGCACCACGGGCGAACCCAAGGGCATCGTGCAGGGCCACGGCATGCGATGGGCCCACGTGCAGCGCGGCGCGCGCTACGGCTACGGGCCGCGCACGGTCACGCTGCTGTCCACGCCGCTCTACTCCAACACCACGCTGGTCGTGTTCTTCCCGACCCTTGCGTTCGGCGGCTGCGTGGTGCTGATGCCCAAGTTCGACGCTGCCGGCTACCTGCAGATTGCACAGGCGCGCGGCGTCACGCACACGATGCTCGTGCCGGTGCAGTACCAGCGGCTGATGGCGCACCCGGCCTTCGACGCGCACGACCTGTCGCACTTCGAATACAAGTTCAGCACCAGCGCGCCCTTCAACGCCGCCCTCAAGGCCGACGTGCTCCAGCGCTGGCCGGGTGGGCTGATCGAGTTCTATGGCATGACCGAGGGGGGCGGCACGGTCATCCTCGAAGCGCACCTTCACCCGGCCAAGCTGCACACCGTGGGCCAACCCGCGCCGGGCAGCGACATCCGGCTGATCGACGAAGAAGGCCGAGAGGTGCCGCCCGGCGAGGCCGGCGAAGTGGTCGGGCATTCGAGCGGCATGATGACCGGCTACCACCGTCAGCCTGCAAAGACGCGCGAGGCCGAATGGTTCGCACCCGACGGCAAGCGCTTCATCCGCACGGGCGACGTCGGCCGCTTCGACGAAGACGGCTTCCTGACGCTGTTCGACCGCAAGAAGGACATGATCATCAGCGGCGGCTTCAACATCTACCCGAGCGACCTGGAAGCCGTGCTGCGTGCGCACCCGGCCGTGGCCGATGTGGCCGTGATCGGTGCGCCCTCCGAGCAATGGGGCGAAACGCCCGAGGGCTACGTGGTGCGCCGTGCCGGCCACACCACCGACACGGCCGAGTTACTGGCCTGGGCCAACGCCCAGTTGGGCAAGACGCAGCGGCTGGCACGCCTGCATTTCATCGACGAACTTCCGCGCAGCGCCATCGGCAAGGTGCTCAAGCGCGAACTGCGCGAACTCAAGCAGCCATGAGATCGCTGCGCGGCCAGTTGCTCTTCTTCTGGATGCTGCTCTTCGCGGTGTTCGTGGCACTGGCCGTCGTCATGGTCACGCTCTACCGCAGCAGCGCGGGCGCGCAGGTCGCAGCCGCCCGCATGTCGACCGACCGCGCCTGCAGCGCCATCGCGTCGCGCTACGCGAAGTCGGTGGCGCAACCAGCGCCGGCCCAACCCAAGCTCGACCTGCTGCAAGTGCTGCTGCAACTGGTGCTGATCGAGACGCCACATGTCGAAGGCGGTGTGTGGCAGCAGGCGGGTGGCCTGCTCGCCTACGCCTATCCGACCTATGAAGGCAGCGGCGTGAAGCGCGACGTGCCGGTGACGGAACAGCCGCTGATCCTCGAGCTGGCCGAGCGCGCAGCACGCTCGCGACAGTCGCAGGTGGAAGTGGTGCGCGGCAGCCGCGAAGCGCTGGTCGTCGCGGCCTGCCCGCTGGCGGCACCGGGTGCCGACCTGGCCGCCTGGACCATGACGCGCACCCAGGCCGGTGCGCTGGCCGCGCAAGGCAGCCTGCGCACGGGCCTGGGCGTGCTGATGCTGGCCGTGCTGGCGTCCGGCCTGTGGCTCGGCCTGATCCTGCTGCGCGGCCTGCGCCACGTCCAGCGTCTCGAGACCCGGCTCGCCGAAGCCAGCGGCGAAGCGGTGCCCGAACTGCCACGTACTGGCGTGCGCGAGCTCGACCGCATCGTCGACAGCTTCAATCGCTATCGGTTGCGCTTCGAGGAAGCGCGCACCCACCTGCGCGAAGCCGCACAGGCGCGCAGCCGCGATCAGCGCCTGGCCGCGCTCGGGCGCATGACCAGCGGCATCGCGCACGAGATCCGCAACCCCATCGCCGCCATGCGCCTGAAGGCAGAGAACGCGCTGGCCGCGCCGTCCGACCGCCAGCCCGATGCGTTGCGCGCCATCGTCGGGCAGATCGACCGGCTGGACGGCCTGGTGCAGAGCCTGCTGGCGCTGGTGCAGCCTGTGACGCTGGCGCCGGTGCGCGTCGACCTGCGCGGCTGGCTCGACGATCGGCTGGCCGGCATCGCGGACAGCGCCGCAACCCGGCAGGTGAATCTGACGGTCGACATGGCGGCGCCTGCACATGCCGTGTTCGACCCGGTGCATCTCGCGCGTGCCGTCGACAACCTGCTCGACAACGCGGTGCGCCACGCACCGCGCGGCGGTCACGTGGTGCTGGGCGCCGCGCGGCCCGATGAGGGCCGGCTGGTGCTGCGCGTCGAAGACGACGGCGCGGGCGTGACCGAGGCGATGCAGGCGCGCCTGTTCGAACCCTTCTCGACTGGCCGCGCCGACGGCACCGGGCTGGGCCTGGCCCTGGCGCGCGAGGTCGCGCTCGCCCACGGCGGCGACCTGCGGCACGTCGCACTTGCGCCCGGCTCCCGCTTCGAACTGGAACTGCCATGGCACGACTCCTGATCGTCGACGACGACGATGCCTTTCGCGAAACGCTGGCCGAGACGCTGCAGAGTCTCGGCCACGACGTGACCGCGGCCCCGGGCGGCGACGAGGCCCTGGTCGCGCTCGGGCGCAGCCGCTTCGACGCGGTCTTCCTCGACCACCGCATGCCCGGCATGGACGGCCTGCAGACGCTGGCCGCGATGCGCGCCACGGTGGCGCGCCTGCCGCCGGTGATCGTGCTGACCGCCTACGCCAGCGGCGGCAACACGATCGAGGCGATGCGCCTCGGTGCCTTCGACCACCTGACCAAGCCGGTGCGGCGCGAGGCGGTGCGCGAGGTGCTGGAGCGCGCGCTGCAGCAGGAGGCGCCCGCGGCCTCGTCTGTCGCCGTGTCGGGCGACGACGACGCACTCGAACTCATCGGCGCGAGCGACGCGATGCGCGAGGTGCACAAGCGCATCGGCCTGGCCGCGGCCAGCACGCAGCCGGTGCTGGTGCTCGGCGAAACGGGCACCGGCAAGGAAATGGTGGCGCGCGCGCTGCACCGCCATTCGGCCCGCGCCGACCGGCCTTTCGTGGCGATCAACTGCTCGGCGATACCGAAGGAGCTGCTGGAGAGCGAACTCTTCGGCCACGTGCGCGGCGCCTTCACCGGTGCCACCGGCGACCGGCCCGGCTGCTTTCGCGCGGCCGACAAGGGCGTGCTGCTGCTCGACGAGATCGGCGACATGGCGCTGGGCGTGCAGGCCAAGATCCTGCGCGCGCTGCAGGAGGGCGAGGTCACGCCGCTGGGCAGCCACAAGACGGTGAAGGTCGATGTGCGGGTGGTCGCGGCCACACACCGTGACCTGGTCGCCGCCGTGCGCGACGGCAGCTTTCGCGAAGACCTGTATTACCGGCTCGACGTGCTGTCGATCCGCGTGCCGCCGCTGCGCGAACGGCTGGCCGACATCCTCCCGCTGGCCGAGCACTTCCTGCGCCGGGCCGCCGCGCCCGAGGCGCCGAAGGCCCTGTCGTCCGCGGCAGCGCAACAGCTGCTGCGCCATGTATGGCCGGGCAACGTGCGGGAACTGCGCAACCTGATGGAGCGCTGCCAGGCGCTGGTGCGGCACCGCGTGATCGGCGCGGCCGACGTGACCGTCGGCGCGAACGGCGGCGGCCTGCACGCCGATGCGGCTGCAGCCCTGCCGGCCGACTGGCTCGACAGCGATCTGCCGAGTGCGACCGAAAGGCTCGAACGCCTCTTGATCGGCCATGCGCTGGCACAGACCCGAGGCAACCGCGCGGAGGCGGCGCGCCGGCTTGGCATCCATCGCCAGTGGCTCTACAAGAAGCTCGCGCAGTACGGCATCGAATGAATGGCGGGCGTCCGCAAAGGAGACACCGCGTGTCCGTCCTGCATCCAATCGTCACCCGCAACGCCGTCGCAAGTCGTTGATTTCAAAAGAAGTCGACGCTGGCACGTTGTGTGAGTTGCAAAGAGGCATCCATCCAACCAGGAGCCCTCCATGACTTTCTCATTCCACCGCGTCACCCTCACTGCCGCCTGCCTGCTGGCCGGCAGTGCCGCCTTCGCCCAGACCCCGCCGCCGCCCGACGGCCCGACGCCGCCTCCACCCGTCGCCGCAGCGCCGGAAGCAGGCAGCGTCGTCAACGGCCGTGTGCAGCAGTGGCTGCTCAATCCGAACGGCGAGGCCGACGGCCTGCTGCTGGCAGACGGCACCCAGGTCGCATTTCCGCCGCATCTTTCCGCCGACCTGATGAAGGCGCTCAAGCCGGGCGACACGGTGCAGGTGAGCGGCTGGCGTGCGCCCAACGTGCCGGTGCTGCGCGCCGCGACGATCAACGCCAACGGCCAGTCGATCACCGACCGCCCGCCGACGCCCGGCATGGCGCCGCCCCCACCGCGCGATCCCGCGGCGCTCAGCGCCCTGAGCGCCAACGGCCGCATCGCCCGCCTGCTCTATACCGACCGCAGCGACGTGCGCGGGGCGCTGCTCGACGACAAGACCATCGTGCGCTTCCCGCCGCACGTCGGTGCGCAGAACGCCGCGCTGCTGCAGCCCGGCGCCTCGCTCTATGCCAGCGGCTGGGGCACCCGCAATGCGATGGGCAGCGCCATCGAGGCGACCCGCCTCGGCCAGAGCGCGGACTCGGCGCGCGAGGTCTTCGGCGGGCCGGGCCTCGAACCCGCACCGCGTGGCCCGGGCCGCCCCCGCGGTCCCGGCGCCGTGCCTCCCGCACCGCTGATGCCGCCGCCCGCGCCGGCCTCGGCATCCTGAATCACCACCTCCTTCACCTCCGCAGCAGCAAGAAAGAATTTCCAATGCCAAACGCACACGACACCCTCGACATCTGGGCCGTCGAAGGCCAGTTCCAACAGCTCATCTACAGCCCCAAGGGCGGCATCGAAGGCGTGCTGATCGACACCGACGGCGTGCCCACGCAGTTCGTCTTCGGCCCGCACGACGACGCGGCCGGCGCCGCCTTCGCCGGGCTGCGCACCGGCCAGACTCTGGTGCTCGAAGGCACCGAGCAAGGCCCGTCGCCCAAGGGCGAAGCCAGCCACACCGTCTACCAGCTCGAACGGCTGGTTTCGGTCGACGGCCACGAACCGCAGGGTGCACCGGCCGAAGCGGAGATCGCCGGCACCGTGGTGCGCTTGAACTACGCGCGGCACGGCGAAGCCAACGGCGTGGTGCTCGACACCGGCGACTTCGTCCACACCAAGCCCGACGGCCTGAAGCGGCTCGGCCTGAAGGTCGGCGACCAGATCAAGGCGGAAGGCGCCTCCCGGCCGCTGGTGACCGGCCACGGCCGCGTGGTCGAGGCGCACAGCGTCAACGGCAAGCCGGTCGCACCGGCGCACTGAGGCGCCGATCATGACGAGCCGCTCTTCCCTGCTGGCGTTGAGCTGGCTCGCCTTCTTCATGGCCGACGTGCGCGACGGCCTCGGTCCCTTCCTCGCCACCTACCTTCAGGAAAGCCAGGTGCGGCAGGAACTGATCGGCTACACCATGACGGCCGGTGGCCTGGCCGCCGTGCTGATGACGCCGCTGGCTGGTGCCTGGGTCGACCGCTCGCATGCCAAGCGCGGCCTCGCGGTCGCTGCGGCGATCGCGGTGATGGCGGCCAGCGCGGTCGCCTTCGCCACGCTGTCGGGATCGATGCTGATCGCCTCGCAGGTGGTCACCGGCATCGCCGGTGCGCTGCTCGGCGCGACGGTCGCGGCACTCACGCTGGGGCTGGCCCGCTCGGCCGGTTTCAAGCGCCAGATGGGCCGCAACGAGGCCTTCAGTCACGCGGGCAATACCGTCTCGGCCATCGGCGCCGGTGCGGTGGCCCACCTCTTCGGCGCGCCCTGGATCCTCGCCGTGATGCTGGCGATGGTGGTCGGCGCACTGCTGTCGATCGCGGCGATCCGCGCGGGCGACATCGACCATGAAGCCGCCCGCGGCGACGAGCCGCAGGACCCGACACCGGCATCCGCCGACGCCGAGGGCCACCAGCGCATCCGTTCGCTGTTTCGCAACCGGCCGCTGGTGCTGTTCGCGGTGGCCTGCGCCTTCTTCCATCTGGGCAACGCCGCGATGCTGCCGCTGCTCAACCAGCGGCTGGCCGCCACCGTGGCCGATTCGGCACCGCTGTTGTGGACCGGCATCGCCATCGTCGTGGCGCAGTTCACCATGATCCCGGTCGCGCTGTGGGTGTCGCGCAGCCGGCGCTTCGACATCGGCTGGTTCGTGTATGCAGCCATCCTCGTGCTGCCGCTGCGGGGCGCGCTGGCCTATGCCTTCGCGAGCGAATGGAACAACATCCCCGTGCAGATCCTCGACGGGCTCGCCGCCGGCGCGATGGGCGTGGCGACGCCGCTGCTGGTGCAGCGCTACACGCAGGGCAGCGGGCGCTTCAACACGGCCCTCGGGCTGGTGATGACGCTGCAGGGCATCGGCGCTGCGCTCAGCCCCACGCTCGCCAATTCGGTGGTCGGTGCCGGCGGGCATTTCGGGCTGGCCTTCCTGGTGCTGGCCGCCAGCGCGCTGCTGGCGATTCCGGCCTTCTGGCTCGCCCAACGCAGCGCGGGCCCGCTTCGATCAAGCCCCTGAGCCTGGGCGCCGTCTGCGGGCTGGCACCGAAATCGCTTGGGTCTCCTGCACACAACAGCTCCAAGGTGACAACGATGGCGAAGATCCCTCCCGGCGTCGGCCCGCGCTTTCCGCAGGTGGTGGTTCTGGTGGGCGCCACCGGCGACCTGGCGCGGCGCAAGTTGCTGCCGGGGCTGTTCCATCTGTGCAGCGCCGGCTTCATTCCCGGCTGCCGCATCATCGGCGTGTCGCTCGACGAGATCGACGTCGACGGTTTCCGTGCCATCGCCCGCTCGGCGCTCGACGAATTCGGCAGCCGCAAGACCCAGACCGCCGACTGGGACGCCTTCTCGGCCACGCTCGACTATGTTCCTCTGTCGGCCGGTGCCGCCGCCTTGCGCGCCGCGGTGGACCGGGCCGAACAGTCCATCGGCACCGAATGCCGGCGCCTGCACTACCTGAGCGTGCCGCCCAGCGCGGCGCTGACGGTGGTGCGCACGCTCGGCGAGGCCGGGCTGGTGGAACGTTCGCGCATCGTCATGGAAAAGCCGTTCGGCACCGACCTCAAGAGCGCCGTCGTGCTCAACGGCAAGCTGCACGAGGTGTTTCAGGAAGAGCAGATCTTCCGCATCGACCACTTCCTGGGCAAGGAGCCGGCGCAGAACATCCTGGCTTTCCGCTTCGCCAACGGCCTGTTCGAGCCGATCTGGAACCGCAACTTCATCGACCACGTGCAGATCGACGTGCCCGAGACGCTGGGCCTGGGCAAGCGCGCCGGCTTCTACGAGCAGACCGGCGCCTACCGCGACATGGTGGTCACGCACCTGTTCCAGATACTCGCCTTCATGGCGATGGAGCCGCCGACCGCGCTGGAGCCCGCGCCGATCAGCGAGGAAAAGAACAAGGTGTTCCGCAGCATGGAGCCGATCCACCCCGGGGACGTGGTGCGCGGCCAGTACAGCGGCTACCGCGCCGAGGAAGGCGTCGACCCCGACTCCGACACCGAGACCTTCATCGCGCTGAAGTGCCACATCGACAACTGGCGCTGGGCCGGCGTGCCCTTCTACCTGCGCACCGGCAAGCGGATGGCCGAAGGCCAGCGCATCATCTCCATCGCCTTTCGCGAGCCGCCCAAGAGCATGTTCCCGCCCGGCTCCGGCGTCGGCGCGCAGGGGCCCGACCACCTGACCTTCGACCTGGCCGACGCGTCGAAGATGTCGCTGTCGTTCTACGGCAAGCGCCCCGGCCCCGGCATGCGACTCGACAAGCTGAGCCTGCAGTTCGCCATGCGCGACACCGGCATGGCCGGCGAGGTGCTGGAAGCCTACGAGCGCCTGATCCTCGACGCCATGCGCGGGGACCGCACGCTGTTCACCACGGCCGAGGGCATCGAGCGGCTGTGGGAGGTGTCCACGCAACTGCTCGAATCGCCGCCGCCGGTGCGCCTTTACGAGGCCGGCTCCTGGGGCCCGAAGGCGGTGCACCAGCTGATCGCGCCGCATGCCTGGCGGCTGCCGTTCGAGCGGGCGTGGCGCGATCCGAACAAGGTGGGGAGTTGAGCGTCGAGCGGGCTGCTACTCGAACACCGGCCGAAAGAACGTCCGCTCGTAGCTGACGATGCAGCCCGTCTCCTCCGCGTACCTGAATGCCGCCTGGCACTCTGCATCGTCGAACGACTTCGCCCGGTAGGCCTCGTACGCCGCCAGCGACGGGAAGCTGAAGGATGCGAGCGCGATGTTGTTCGCGCCTTCCGACGGCAGCAGATAGCCGTGGTGCGTGCCGCCGAGCCGGTTGACCAGCCCGATCCACACCTTGCCGTAATGCTCGAACTCCTTGAGCTTGCGGGGGTCGACGACGTAGCGGAGATGGCAAGTGATCATGGAAGGCTCCTGTTGCCCGATGCTATCGCCGCGCGAAGCTCAATCCTGCGCCACCTGCAGCACCAGCTTGCCGAAGTTCTCTCCCTTGAACAGCCGGTTCAGCGTTTCGGGAAAGGTGTCGAGCCCCTGCACGATGTCTTCCTTGCTCTTCATGCGCCCGTCCTTGAGGTAGCCCGACAGTTCGGCGATGGCGACCGGGTAGCGATCGGCGTAGTCGAACACCACGATGCCTTCCATGCGGGCGCGGTTCACCAGCAGGCTCAGGTAGTTGCGCGGGCCCGCGGCCGGCATGCTGTTGGCGTTGTTGTACTGGCTGATGGCGCCGCAGATGATGATGCGGGCCTTGCGCGCGATCTTCGCGAGCACCTGGTCGAGGATCTCGCCGCCGACGTTGTCGAAGTAGATGTCGACGCCCTTCGGACAATGTTCCTTCAGGCCCGCGCGCACCGCGCCGCCACCCGGTACATCGGCCTTGTAGTCGATGCAGGCGTCGAAACCCAGCTCGTCGACCACCCATTCGCACTTGGCCGCGCCGCCCGCGATGCCGACCACGCGGCAGCCCTTGATCTTCGCGAGCTGGCCCACGGTCTGTCCGACGGCGCCGGCCGCGCCGGACACCACCACCGTCTCGCCGGGTTTCGGCTGGCCGACGTCCATCAGGCCGAAGTAGCCGGTCATGCCCGGCATGCCGAGCACGTTGAGCCACTGGCCGATGCTGCCGACGTTCAGGTCGATCTTCACCAGGCCGTTGCGGCGGATGTCGGCCTGCGCAATGAGGATGTATTCCTGCACGCCGAGCGTGCCGTACACCGTGTCGCCGACCGCGAAGGCCGGGTTCTTCGATGCGACGACGCGGCCCACGCCACCGGCGCGCATCACTTCGTCGATGGCCACCGGCGGGATGTAGCTGCGCGCGTCGTTGAGCCATCCACGCATGGCCGGGTCGAGCGAGAGCGACAGGGTCTTCACCAGCACATCACCTTCGGCCGGCTTGGCGACCGGCTCGGTGGTGAAGCGCCAGTGCTCGCGCGTGGCGATGCTGTCGGGGCGCTTGGCCAGGCGGACCTGGTGATTGATGAGCGGTGCGGTCATGGCGTGTCTCCTCGGGACGGGCTGGGTGGAGGCGGATGCTAGCGCCGGCGCGCGTCGCACGGCGTAGCGCGCGCGACAGCCTGTCGGGCGCTGATCACTTTTCAGCGCACCAATGCTGCAGCGGGATCTTCCGACTCCAGAACTTCCTGCGCCCAGGCCACGAGCTTGCTCGTGTCGGCGCGCAGCACCTCCTGCTTGACCGCCAGGATCTGCGATGGATGCATCGAGAAGCTGCGCAGGCCGAGCCCCAGCAGCAGGCGCGTGAAGGTGATGTCCCCGGCCATCTCGCCGCACACGCTCACGCCCTTGCCCTGCCGGCGACACTCGGCGATCGTGTCGGCCACCAGGCGCAGCACGGCCGGATGCGCCGGGTCGTAGAGGTGCGCCACGGCCTCGTCGGCGCGGTCGATCGCCAGCGTGTACTGGATCAGGTCGTTGGTGCCGATCGACAGGAAGTCGAAGTGCCTGAGGAACAGCTTGAGCGTGAGCGCTGCAGCCGGAATCTCGATCATCGCGCCGAGCTTCACCGCGCCGTGAACCGCCCCCCGCGCATCGAGTTCGGCCCGCGCCGCATCGATCAGCACCAGCGTCTGCCGGATCTCGGTGGCGTGCGCCAGCATTGGGATCAGCAGGTGGACCTCGCCGTGTGCCGCGGCACGCAGGATCGCTCGCAACTGGGTCAGGAACATGGCGGGATCGGCCAGGCTCCAGCGGATGGCGCGCAGGCCCAACGCCGGATTCAGGTTTTCCTGGCGCCCCGCCTTGCCGTCAAGCTGCTTGTCGGCGCCCACGTCGATGGTGCGGATCGTGACGGGCATGCCCTGCATGCCCTCGACCGCGCGACGGTAGACCTGGTACTGCTCTTCCTCGTCGGGCAGGCGCGTGAGGTGCTGCGCCTCCCGGCCCATGAACACGAACTCGCTGCGGAACAGGCCGACGCCCACCGCGCCGGCCTTGACCGCGCCCACCGTGTCCTCGGGCATCTCGATGTTGGCCAGCAGATCGACGCGCTCGCCGTCGAGCGTGACGGCCGGCTTGTGCCGCAGCCGTGCGAGCCGGCCGCGTTCGAGGTCGCCCTGCCGCTGCTTGAAGCCGTACTCGGCCAGGATGATCGGCGACGGGTCGACGATCACCACGCCCGCATCGCCGTCGATGATGACCCAGTCGTCCTGGCGCACCAGCTGGCTCGCGGTGCGCGCACCGACCACCGCGGGGATGTCCATGCTGCGCGCGACGATCGCGGTGTGCGACGTGCGCCCGCCCACGTCGGTCACGAAGCCCGCGAACACGCTCTTCTTGAACTGAAGCATGTCGGCGGGCGACAGGTCGTGCGCGATCAGCACCAGCGGCACGTCGACGCCGTCGCCTGCCGTGGGGTCGTGATGGTCGTCATCGTCATCGTGGTGCGCAGCGGCGCGCTTGCGGCGCGGCGGCGAGGGCGCGAGCACGGCAGCCGTGCCCTTCATGCGGTGCAGCATGCGCTCGACGACCTGCTCGAGGTCGGCCTTGCGTTCGCGCAGGTACTCGTCCTCCATCTCGTCGAACTGCCGCGCGATGACTTCGAGCTGCGTGGTCAGCGCCCATTCGGCGTTGTAGAGGCGTTCAGTGATCCAGTGCTTGACGCCGCTGGACAGTGCGTCGTCCTGCAGCAGCATCTGGTGCACTTCGAGCAATGCCGACAGTTCGTGCGGCGCCTCGCTCGGGCCCATCAGCGCCACGCTGGCCTGCAGCTTGGTCAACTCGTCGGCGACGGCGTTGCGCGCCGTGCGCACCCGGTCGATCTCGGTGGCGACCTCGTCGGGCTTGACGAAGTAATGCGCGACGTCGATGCGGCTGGACACCACCAGCACCGCGCGGCCGATGGCGATGCCCCGCGCGACAGGCAACCCATGAACGGCGAATGTCATACCCAGGCGCCCCCTCGCAGGGAGCGGGCGTCTACGCGCAGCGAGAAAGCCTGGGGATGGGTCAAGGTTATTCGCCTTCGCCGAACTTGTCGTTCATGAGCGCCACGATGGCATCGCTCGCCTGCTGCTCCTGCTCGCCTTCGGTTTCGAGCACGACGGTCGTGCCGATGCCGGCGGCCAGCATCATGACGCCCATGATGCTCTTGGCGTTCACGCGGCGCTCGCCACGCGTGAGCCAGATTTCGCACGGAAAGCTGCCGGCGAGCTTGGTGAGCTTGGCCGACGCGCGTGCGTGCAGGCCCAGCTTATTGCTGATGGTCACGGATGTCTTGATCACTGTGTTTTCTTCTTGCCTGGTTCTGGGGAGCCGCCACGGCGACCTGCATGACGCCCGCGGTACCGCCGGCCACCGCGCGCTGCACCAACGCCTCGAGCGGTTCGTTGCGATAACTCACCGCGCGCAGCAGCATCGGAAGGTTCACGCCGGCCACGAGCCGCGAACGCGCACCGTCGACCAGCTTCTGCGCGACGTTGCACGGTGTGGCGCCGAAGACGTCGGCCAGCACGAGCACCTGCGAACGCGGCAGGCGCTGCATCTGCTCGAGCGTGATGCGTGCCGCTGCGAGCGTTTCCTCGGGCGACACGTTGGGCAACACGTCGAGCGCGCGGATGTGGGCTTCGCTGTCGGGAAACACATGCAGCGCGCACTGCCGCAGCGCCTGTGCAAGCGGCGCGTGGGCGATGATGAAAATGCTGTTCATGCGGCGGTAAGGGATACGGGCGATGGATTATGCGTGGACGCCGGCTCGGTGCGACGTACGCGGGCACGCATCATGGCAGGTGCAGGCCTTCGAAGAAGGTGGCGAGCGCCTCGGCCGAGGAAGGTTCGCCGATCACCGTGGCCTGGTAGAGCGCCATCTTCCCGCCGCGCGACTGTGCGAACCACATGACATGGGTGCCGTCGGCCAGGCCGTTGCCGCCGGCCGCTGGTCCTGCGTCGACACGCACGGCCGCAGGCGACAGGGACGCGCGGGGCACCTGCGCTGCCGACTCCCGGACTTCAACCGCATCGCCCAGTTGCGTACGAAACGCCGCGCGCCAGGCCCGCAACCAAGCCTCGGCCTGCGCACTGTCGGCGGCCTGCACATGCGCGACGGCAAAGGTCGCGCCACCCGCCTCGCAACCGGCCATGTCGACGGCGACGCGGTCTGCGCCCATCGGCAATTCCCGCGTGGCGCGGTCGGGCTTGCAGGGCAGCAGGGCAACCAGGCCGTCGGGGCCCACGGGGGTGTCACGCCAGTTGAAGGTGGGGCTGCAGGCAGCGAGGGCGCAAAAGGCGATGCCTGCCAGCCATGCAGTGAGGTGATGCTTCATCCGATGCGACGGCGATGAAACTGCGGGGCTCGACAACGCAGCGTTCAGCGCAGCGCGCCGAACACTTTTTGCAGGATGGCACTGCCGCTGCCCACGGGGTCCTGCCGGATCTTGCGTTCCTCGTCGCCGATGATCAGGTAGAGGCCGTCGAGCGATTTACCGGTCACGTAGCGCTGGATGTTGGCATCCTCCTGCTTCACCAGACCGTAATCGGCTGCCTTGCCGGCCAGGCGGTTGTACTTGTCCGCCAGTTGAACTTTCACGGTTGCGGCCGTCACCACGGGCAGGAAGCGCTCAGTCAACGGCGCGCGCGTCTTGCCCACGAAAAACTGGGTGACCGACGTATCGCCACCGGTCAGGATGCTCTTCGCGTCGGCCACGCTCATGCTGCGCACGGCGCTCACCAGCAGATCCTTGGCCGCCGGCACGGCCTGTTCGGCCGCTCGGTTCATCGCGGTCACGAGTTCATCGATGCGCCGGCCCTGCCCGATCATGCGGAGCATACTGGCGCCGTTTTCCAGGTAGCCGGGCAGCGGGATGCGCACCTTGGGATTGCCCAGGAAACCGTCCGGACGCCCCAGCAGCGACACCGCTACCGTCGCGCCCTTCTCAAGGGCTGCACGCACGCCGCTCGCGGCGTCGCCGGAACTGAGATCGCCCAGCGACAGCGCGTGCGCGTGCTGCGTGGCCATCAGAACGAGTGACGCCGGCACGGCAAAGCAGGCGGACGTAAAATTGCGGCGTTCCATTGAACATGTCTCCCATGAAAAAACTGCTCTATGTTGCCGCAACCGCCATCGCACTGGCCATCGGCGTGGGCGTTTATCTGCAAACCGGGGTGTCCGCCGCGCCGGCTTCGACCTTCGTCCTGCTGGACGGCAGCAAGAAGAGCACGAACGACCTCAAGGGCAAGGTCACGTTGGTGAACTTCTGGGCCACGAGTTGCGTCACCTGCGTTGCCGAAATGCCCAAGGTCATCGCTACCTACGACAAGTACAAGGCACAAGGCTACGACACGCTGGCCGTCGCCATGAGCTACGACCCGCCCAGCTACGTGGTGAATTTCGCGGAAACGCGCAAGCTGCCGTTCAACGTGGCCATCGACAACACCGGCGCGGTGGCCAAGGCCTGGGGCGACGTCACCCTGACGCCGACCACCTACGTCGTCAACAAACGCGGCGAAATCGTCAAGCGCTACGTCGGTGAGCCTGATTTCGCGGAACTCCATCGGCTGATCGAAAAGCTGCTGGCAGAGGCTTGAAGACACGCACAGCACGCGCATCGGGATATTTGCTACGCTGCACGGATGATTGCTGCCGCTTCCAGTAAGCCTTCGATGCCCGACATGCCGGAAGTTCGCATGATCGTGCCGCACACCCCTTTGCATTACGAACTCACACGAGGCATTTTTGGCGACTACGCTGCGTCGCTGGGTGTCGATCTGGGTTTTCAGGGTTTCGACCAGGAACTCGCGACCCTGCCAGGCGACTACGCACCGCCACGCGGCGTACTGATGCTCGCACTGGTCCAAGCCACCGACGCCGTTGGCGACGAACCGCAGCAGCTCCGGCTGGAGGCCGCACCCGGCATGTGGATGGAAGTGGCGGGCTGCTGCGCGCTGAGACCGCTCGACGCGGCAGACTATCCCAACGCAGCGGAGATGAAGCGCCTGTACGTGCGCCCTGCCTTTCGTGGCCTCGGACTCGGGCGGCAACTTGCCGAAGCCATCCTGGACGAAGCACGAACGCTCGACTACGGTTGCGTGTTGCTCGACACGCTCAGCGACATGGAATCGGCGCGTGCCCTCTACGAAGACCTCGGCTTCGAAGAAGTACCTCCCTACTATCACAACCCCATTGCGGGGTCGCACTACCTGAAGGTTTCGCTTTAGAAACTGCTGCCCCGCAGCCGTCGAGCCGCACCCGCGACGTCGACCGCCTCGGGCGCATCGGCTCAACCGCGTGCTTGAGCCAGCAAGGTGCCAGCGTCGCTCACTTCGAACTTGCCGGGCCCTTCGACGTTCAGCGATGCGACCTTGCCGTCCTTCACGAGCATCGAATAGCGGTTGCTGCGCACACCCATGCCGCGCGCGGTGAGGTCGAGCGTGAGGCCCGTCGCCTTGGCGAAGTCGGCGCTGCCGTCGGCCAGCATGCGCACCTTGGTTCCGCTCTTCTGATCGCGTGCCCATGCGCCCATCACGAAGGCGTCGTTCACGCTCAGGCACCAGATTTCGTCGACGCCGGCCGACTTGAAGTCGTCGAAGTGTTCGACGTAGCCAGGCACGTGCTTGGCTGAGCATGTCGGCGTGAAGGCGCCTGGCAGAGCAAACAAGGCAATGGTCTTGCCTGCCGATGCCTTGCTCACATCTACGGCGTTCGGACCGATGCTGCAGCCTTCTCCCTCGACTTCCGAGTACTCGTACAGCGTGGCTGCGGGAAGGGTGTCACCGACTTTGATCATGATGAAAAATGCTCCAGGACAAAAAAGAAAAACGGCCCACATTGTGGGCCGTTTTCGGTTGGCGTTGCGCGCCGGGGGTCAGACCAGAACGGCCTTCTCGACCAGACGGGTGACAACCCAGTTCTTGGTCTTCGAGATCGGACGGCTTTCCGTGATCTCGATGGTGTCGCCCAGATGGTATTCGCCCTTTTCGTCATGGGCGTGGTACTTGCTGGTCTTGGCCACGATCTTGCCGTAGAGCTCGTGCTTCACACGACGCTCCACGAGCACGGTCACGGTCTTTTCGCGCTTGTCGCTGACCACCTTGCCGATCAAGGTGCGCTTGAGGGATTTTTTAGCTTCCGTCATGTTCATTCCTTGTTGGCGGCTGGGGTTTCTTGCTGCTTCTGAGCAAGGATGGTCTTGGCGCGCGCGATGTCGCGACGCGTCACGCGCAGCGTCGAGGTGTTCGACAGCTGTTGCGTAGCTTTTTGCATGCGCAGACCGAAATGGGCCTTCTGCAGGTCCTTGACTTCGGCTTGCAGGCCTGCGACGTCCTTCGTGCGAAGGGTTGCAGCCTTGGACACCTTGGCGGGTTGAGCCGCGGCGTCCTTCTTCTTACGTGTTGCCATGTGTGTTCTCCGTGTCAGGCGCCAAGCTGGCGAGCGACGAACGTCGTACGCAGCGGAAGCTTGGCAGCGGCCAGGCGGAACGCTTCGCGGGCGAGCTCTTCGGGCACGCCGACGATTTCGAACACGATCTTGCCGGGTTGGATTTCCGCGACGTAGTACTCGGGGTTGCCCTTGCCGTTACCCATCCGCACTTCTGCGGGCTTGTGGGAGATCGGCTTGTCGGGGAACACACGAATCCAGATCCGGCCGCCACGCTTGACGTGACGCGAAATCGCACGACGTGCGGCTTCGAGTTGGCGCGCCGTGAGGCGGCCGCGGTCGGTACATTTGAGACCGAAATCACCGAAAGCCACCGAGTTGCCTCGGGTAGCGACGCCGGTGTTGCGGCCTTTTTGTTCCTTGCGGAACTTCCTGCGTGCAGGTTGCAGCATGTTTGTTTACTCCGTGAGGACTGCCCCGGACGCTTGCGCGCCCGGGAAAGACCGATTACTCGGTCTTGGCACCGTCAGCTGCTGCAGCTGGCGCGGCTTTGCGGACGCGCTTAACGGCGGGTTTCGAGTCACCGGCACCGCCGGTTGCTTCTGCGGGCTTGTCGCTGCCATCGGCCGGCGCGGTGTTGCCACCGATCGGGCCGCGGGCACCGGCGCGCGGGCCGGAGCTCGGACCACGACGGTCCGAACCCGGACGGTCGCCACCCGGGCGGCCGTCGCGACGTGGGCCACGTGGGCGACGCTCGTCGTCAGGACGCGGCGTTTCGACAGCCGGCAGGTCGTTGCGACCCAGGGTGTCGCCCTTGTAGACCCAGACCTTGACGCCGATGACGCCGTACGTGGTCTTGGCTTCCGAGGTGCCGTAGTCGATATCGGCGCGCAGGGTGTGAAGCGGCACGCGGCCTTCGCGATACCACTCGCAGCGAGCGATTTCGATACCGTTCAGACGACCCGACGACATGATCTTGATGCCCAGGGCACCCAGACGCATGGCGTTCTGCATCGCACGCTTCATGGCGCGGCGGAACATGATCCGCTTCTCGAGCTGCTGCGTGATGCTGTCGGCGATCAGCTGCGCATCGATTTCGGGCTTGCGCACTTCTTCGATGTTCACTGCGACCGGCACACCCAGCTGCTTGCCGAGTTCGCGCTTGAGGTTCTCGATGTCTTCACCCTTCTTGCCGATCACGACGCCCGGACGTGCCGAGTAGATCGTGATGCGGGCATTCTTGGCGGGACGCTCGATCAGCACGCGCGAAACGGATGCGTTCTTGAGCTTCTTCTTCAGGTACTCGCGCACCTTGATGTCTTCGGCCAGCATGCCGGCGAAGTCTTTGTTGCTGGCGTACCAGCGGCTGGACCAATTACGGCTGACCGCGAGGCGGAAGCCGGTTGGGTGGATTTTTTGTCCCATAGTCTTCCGGCCTTTTAGTTGCCAACCGTCACGTACACATGGCACGTGGGCTTGCTGATGCGGTTGCCGCGGCCCTTGGCGCGAGCGGTGAAGCGCTTGAGCGTGGCACCTTGTTCGACGTAGATGGTCTTGACCTTCAACTCGTCGATGTCGGCACCGTCGTTGTGCTCGGCGTTGGCAATAGCCGACTCGAGCACTTTCTT
>Ga0247813_10000784_pt1 | contig 26171 bp, 29 predicted proteins | sample UWRJL169409C1_FD_180719 | JGI IMG/M metagenome (GOLD analysis project Ga0247813, IMG submission 180719) | Plant litter microbial communities from Arlington Agricultural Research Station in Wisconsin, United States - UWRJ-L169-409C-1 | ecosystem: Environmental > Terrestrial > Plant litter >...
GGTCAATAACCATGTTAGTTAAATCTCCACCGTCATCCAAGATCATGTTCAATGGTTTTCTGTCTTCACCAAAGAATAAAGTTTGCTCAATACACCAGTCAAATGATTGCTCATCAAGACCTTTCCATGCATAAACCTGAATTCCTGCAGCAGCAATAGCAGCAGCAGCCTGATCCTGAGTAGAGAAAATGTTACAAGAAGACCAAGTAACCTCTGCACCAAGAGCAATTAAAGTTTCAATTAAAACTGCAGTCTGAATAGTCATGTGCAAACATCCAGCGATACGAGCACCCGCAAGAGGTTGTTCGTCTTTATATTCAGCGCGAAGTGCCATTAAACCTGGCATTTCAGCTTCAGCCAATTCAATTTCTTTTCTTCCCCAAGCCGCTAGAGAGATGTCTTTTACTTTGAAAGCCACAAAAGGCGTAGTTGTAGTACTCATTTATAGTATATTTGTATATTGTAAAATTTTTGCAAATTTACGGAATAGGTTTTTAATTCTACCTACTTTCTATAAGATTTGTGAAATGTTTAATTTCTTAATCTTTTGAACTTTAGCTAAATAATTTACTTTTTACAAGAAGGTATTGAAATTGAGGAGCTATTTCCTGCTGTCCACTATATCTTTTGTGTCCGCCGCGGCGGACACAAAAGGATGCCGCTCCCATCAGGGCTAGAAAGACGAGACGTTAAATAAGAAATTCAGTTTTCAAATCCGGAAAATAATTCATAACTTAAAACTAATAATTCATAATTAAAAAAGAATGCCTTTATTTGAAACCATACAATTCAACGAAACTACCAAAATTTTAATTTGGCACATAACAGAATCTTTTGAGGAGTTATTGAGCAAAGTAGTTTTAAAAGAAAAAACGCAGCAAAGACTCAACGGAATGAAGTCGCAAATGCACCAGCGTGCTTTTTTGAGCGTTCGTATGCTAATACAGGAAATGGGTTTTACAGATCATGAAATGCATTATGACGAATTTGGAAAGCCTTACTTTAATTGTCACAATCATATCTCAATTACACATTCGCACGATTTTGCAGCTATTATCATCAGCGACGAAACCGTAGGAATCGACATGGAACTGCAACGCGAAAAAATCCTTCGCATTGCCGATAAATTTGTAGATACCGAAACCAGTTACTTAAACACTCAAAATAAGGAAGATTATATTAAGGAACTTACCGTAATATGGGGCGCAAAAGAAGCCATCTTTAAAATCAGAAACGAAAAAGGAATCAGTTTTAAAGATCATATCAGGGTAAATGCTTTTTCATTAGATGAAAATCTAACAGAAGCCAGCCTGCATTTTAATGATCTTGTAGTAAATTTTAATGTGCATTATAAAGAGATCAAGTCAAGTACGTCTGGACAGGATTTTACTTTGGTGTATGCTTTTGAGAAATAATTTTGGAATGAAATTTCTATATGAAAATTCCAAATTCCAATAAGAAAAATTCCAAAACTCACGACAATTTTGTCATCTCGAGGAACGAGAAATCACACTAGTAGCTCGATAAAGATTGGCGATTTTCTTTGCGGAGTTTCGAGTGTGATTTACTTCTTCTGTTCACTATTGCTCGAGTCTTTGCGTTAAAATGAAAAAAATGAGACGTAGGACTAAACTTCACTCATCTTCTTACGATGTTCAAACATACTCATAAACAAAAAAGTTCCCATTTTTCGGGCGCGTCTTTTTAGTGTTTCTACATTTTCGCCTTCAAAATGTTCTTCTAAAGTCTGAAACCAATAGTTCAGCCAGATTCCGAATTCGTTTGAAGTGATTTTGCTTTCAAAATGAGCATCAACTTCATTGTGTACCGCATGCGGATTGCCTTTGTATTTTTTTACGGCAAACAAATTCGTTTCCCAAAAATCAGTTAGCTTTTCAAGATGAGCATCCCAATCTTTAATCATCGTATTAAAATAAAAGCCGATTTCTTCATCGGCTCTTATTTTAGCATAAAACTGATGTACCAGAAATTCGACATCAGCTCTATTTTCTATTTGTTTTCTCATAGAATAAAATTGTTCAGTATGATAAGCAGAACACTTAAAATAGCACTTGTAATAATAAAGTTAAAAACTACTTTATGTTTCATTTGTGCAAGTATAGAAGTATTGGCTAATATACAAGCCAAAACAATAATAGCCAATTGTATCATTTGACCAATAGAGGTTCCGTGAGAAAGAATATACATCGCTGCAGCTGCACCTAAACAGCTTTGACCAATTACAGCCATTGCTGCAGAACCCATATAATTTTTATTGAAATTTTCGAATGTTGTTTGATAAAGTGTCATAATGTTTGTTTTTAGAGTAACAAAGGTACAAGCACTTTAGAGCTGTGTTTTATGATTAAAATCATAAAACGAGAACTTTTTTATCGGTATACTTTTCTGTTTATAATCTTTAGCACGCCCTTTTTTTCAAGAGCTTTTATGGTTCTAATTACGGTTTCGACACGCAATCCGGTTAAATCGCCTATTTGCTGTCGGGTAAAATTAATGAGGTAACCATTTTCATCTTTTTTGAAATTGAAATAAGCGATTCCGTGATCCATTAATTTCAAAATGCGATGCTCCGGTTCCTGCGTAGACATCTCTGCCGCCATAACCGATTTATAATAAAAACGTTGTGCTAAATTCTCGATAATTTTAATACTTACATTGGCATTTTCTTCCAGCAATTTCATAAAACTGCTTTTAGGCAGCACAAGAATTTCTGCATCTTCAACAGCAATCGCATTGGCAGGATAATTTTGGTTTAAAAATAAAGGTGGTTCACCAAAAGACTGATTTTTATAAAAAATGCCCTGAATAAATTCCCGGCCGTCATCATTATAATTGCTCATTTTAACCTCGCCGGAAATGATCTGATAATAATGCGTTGGCAAATTACCATCTTCAAAAATAATTTCATTTTTATCGAAAGATTTTTTCAGAGCGCCATATTTTTCCAACAGAGCAATTGCTATCATAATTTTGTTTTAACTATAACACAAATATAATTCATTCAAAATAGTTCTTCTGCATTAAAAAACTTTTACTTTTACGCCCGTTATGAGACAAAAAATACCCAATATACGCCAACAAATTCTGGAAGCTAAAAGTAACGGACAAAAATTGCTGGCCATACTTTTAGATCCTGATAAAATTGTTTGGGAAAATTTAGATCATTTGCTGCTTAAAATCAATCAATCGCCTGCAACGCATATTTTTGTGGGAGGAAGCATTGTAGAATCTACAATTTTAGAAGATTTAATTGCAGCATTAAAACAAAAAACAAAGCTGCCCGTTGTTATATTTCCGGGTAATCCGTCGCAGATTTCACCTCAGGCCGATGCTATTTTGTTCCTTTCGTTATTGTCCGGCCGAAATCCGGATTACTTAATAGAATATCAGGTTCAGGCGGCACCAATTCTTAAAAAGACAAATCTTGAAGTAATTTCGACAGGATATATTTTGATCGAAAGCGGAAATGAAACTGCTGTAGCAAGAGTGAGTAAAACAAAACCATTAAACAGAGAAAATTTTAATTTGGTTTTGGCTACTGCACAGGCCGGAGAAATGCTGGGGAATCAATTGATTTATCTGGAGGCGGGAAGCGGAGCAAAGCAGCCCGTTCCGCTGGAAATGATACAGTTAATTGCTCAAAACATTAATATTCCTATTATTGTTGGAGGAGGAATTGTAGATTTGCACGGAATTCAAAATGCCTATAATGCCGGTGCAGACATGGTAGTTATTGGAACTGCTTTTGAAAACGACAGTCATTTTTTTGAATCATAAGTTAAGAACAACCAAAACAACCGCCCAATGATAGATTTTTTTCTTGAAAGTTACAAAAACGCTCCTCTCTGGCACATTGCTCTGGAATTTTTGGTTTTTGTTTGCGGAATTTTAAGTGTTTGGTTTGCTAAAAAAGAAAATATCTGGGTATATCCGACAGGTTTAGTTGCTACTGTAATTTCAGTGTATTTGTTATACGTTGCAGGTTATATTGGCGATATGATTATTAATGGGTATTTCTCTATAATGAGTATTTACGGTTGGTACGTTTGGGGAAAAGGTGGAACCACAGAAGATAATTTGCCTATTACGAGAACAAATGTTAATGAAAAAATAATTGGAGTTGTACTGTTTTTTGTAACCGTTTTTGTAGTTTTCGGAATTTATAAATATTTCGATTATGAAATTCATAAAGACAATTATGTCGATATGATTTCGTCTGGAATATTTTTTGCAGGGATGTGGTACATGGCCAGGAAAAAGATCGAAAACTGGACACTTTGGATCATTGGCGACATTATTGTAGTACCTCTTTATGCCTATCGCGGTTTAGGGATGTTGTCGCTACAATATTTAATTTTTACAATTTTGGCTATTTCAGCTTATTTAGAATGGAGAAAAATCTTAGACAGCAAAAAACAGCTATCCTAAAAATTGCCTTATTTGGTCCTGAAAGTACGGGCAAAACAACATTGGCAAAACAACTTGCAGAATATTACGAAACCGAATGGGTTCCCGAATTTGCACGTGATTATTTGCAGGGAAAATGGGAAGAAAACCAACACATTTGTGTGGCCGATGATATGCTGCCTATTGCATACGGACAAGTTGCATTAGAAAATAAAAGATTGGCCTCGGCAAAAAAGTATTTGTTTTCTGATACTAATTTGATGGTGACCAAAGTTTTTTCTGAAATGTATTATGGCTTTTGCGATCCGCTTTTAAACGAAGCTGCATTAGAACATGAATACGATTTATTTTTCCTTACCGATATTGATGTTCCCTGGGAAAAAGACGATATTAGAGATACTCCTGACGGAAGAGAATCTGTATTCTCGGTATTTAAACAAACCCTGATTGATACTAAAAAGCCTTTTATAACACTTTCCGGTAATAAAGAAAGCCGTTTGGCAAAAGCAAAAGCAATTATAGATAATATATCTGTTGCAAAACAGCATGGTTTTTCGTCAGCAGATTTTGTTCAGATATACAATCACGGAATTCCTTTTGATAAAATTTTGAAACAACTTGAAATTTTTAAGAACGGAATTTTAAAAAGCAACTTAATAAGTCCTGCAACCATTAATAACGGAATTTTAAGTTTATCAGAAACTGAATTCGAGGAAAAAGCGAATTTTTTTGATCTTCAAAAAGAAAAATTAAAACTAAAAAAGTTTGTTCCGGCTTCGGGTGCGGCAAGCAGAATGTTTAAATTTTTAACTGCTTTCCTGAATGATTTCGACATTAAAAAAGAAACTATAAATGCGTATATCAATAGAAAAAAAGACAGTGATTTGTCTATTTTTATTGTCGCAATGGATAAGTTTCCGTTTTTTAAAACATTAGACAAAAAGCTTAAAGAGATTTATCCTGATTTTGAAACTTTAGACAGGGATTATAAAAATTATTACTTCGTAAAAACATTACTTTCTCCGGAGTATTTTGATTTTGCAAACAAGCCAAAAGCGGTTTTGCCATTTCATCAATATAAAACACATATAGCCAACCCGATAGAAGAACATTTGAATGAATGTGTGCATTATGCCACTTCAAATCAGGTTTCTAATTTACATTTTACAGTTTCTGAAATACATCAAACTTTATTCGAAAATGAAGTTGAGGTACTCAAAGAAAAAGTAGAAGAAGATTCGAAAGTTAAAATTGACATTGGTTATTCGTACCAAAACAAAAGCACCGATTCTATTTGTGTAGATGCAAAAAATATTCCTGTTCGCGACAAAGAGAACAATTTAGTTTTTAGACCAGGCGGACATGGAGCGTTGATTGAAAACTTAAAAGAGCTCGATTCTGATATTATTTTTATCAAAAACATTGATAATGTAATTCAAAATCATATTGATAAAATTGCATTGTATAAAAAGGCTTTGGCCGGTGTTTTAATAAAAGTGCAGCAAAAAGTTTTTGGTTATTTGGATGCAATTGAAAAGCAGGAAATAAAAGAAGAAAATATCGAAGAAATCGTTGCTTTTTTAATGCAGAAACTTAATATTGAATTAAGTAATGATTTTAATAAATTCACTTTCGAGAATAAAGTCAATAAAATAAAAGAATTACTAAACAGGCCTATTCGCGTTTGCGGCATGGTAAAAAATGAAGGAGAACCCGGTGGCGGACCGTTTTGGGTAAGAAATGATAAAGGCGCTGTTTCTTTACAAATTGTAGAAACATCGCAAGTAGATTTGGCGAACAAAAAACAAACCGAAATTCTTGCTGAAGCAACACATTTCAATCCCGTTGATTTAGTTTGCGGAATCAAAAATTATAAAAATGAAAAGTTTGATTTACTTCAGTTTGTTGATCAAAAAGCAGGTTTTATAGTGGAGAAAAGTGTAGACGGAAAAACAGTCAAAAGCTATGAGTTACCCGGATTATGGAATGGAGCAATGGCCAATTGGCTAACCATTTTTGTAGCAGTTCCCCTGATTACTTTTAATCCGGTGAAAACAGTAAACGATTTATTAAAAGCAGCACATCAGCCACAATAATGGATATCGAAAAAATCATATCAGAGTTAGGTTTCAAAGCCGTGAGAAGCAGTGGTGCGGGCGGACAAAACGTAAATAAAGTTTCTTCGAAAGTAGTACTGACTTTTGACCTGAATACTTCTCAGGCTTTGTCTGAAGAAGAAAAATTACTTTTGTTAACCAATATCTCATCCCGATTAACAACAGAAAATATACTGATTTTAAATTGTGATGAAGACAGAAGCCAGATTAAAAACAAAGATATTGTGATAAAACGCTTTCTGGAAATTATCAAAAAAGGATTGTTTGTACCTAAAATCCGTAAAGCTACCAAGATTCCAAAATCGGTAATTAAGAAAAGAATAAAGGACAAAAAGAATATTTCTGAGAGAAAGCAATCTCGCAGAAAACCAGACTTAGATTAAATCCCAATTTTTTAAATTCCAAATTCCAATTGCAAACTATACATGAAGTGAGTTTTTGGAATTTGGAATTTTAGTTTTTTGGAATTTCATTCTTGCAATTTGATTTTTAAAGTTTACATTTGCACTGTCTCAAAGGGGTGCTCTAAATAACGAGCTGAGATCATACCCAACGAACCTGAGCGAGTAATGTCGCTAAGGGAAATAAACGACAATTTTAGCGTGCACACTATATTTTGTCGTGAAACATTTATTAATTTTAACAAAGAATAATTCCCCCTTTTATTCGTAATTCTTTACGAATGAAAACTATTATTAAAGGTGCCTTCACAGGCACAAAGGCACAAAGGTTCAAAGGTTCAAAGCTGAACAAAAATTCTATTTTCTTTCTTCTTTCTTCTGTTTTCTTTACACAATTTTCTTTCGCACAAGAACAAGATTCAACCAAAGTCAATAAGCTTGACGATGTGTTAGTTTCGGCAGTTCGTGTCACTACAAAAACTCCGGTTACTTTTAGTAATATGGATAAAAAGGAAATTAAATTTAGAAATCTGGGACAGGACATTCCTGTTTTAATGAACTATTTGCCATCTGTTGTTACTACTTCTGATGCAGGAGGTGGAATAGGGTATACCGGAATCAGAGTCCGCGGAAGCGATGCTACAAGAGTAAACGTAACCATCAACGGAATTCCGTATAATGATTCTGAAAGCCAGGGAACTTTCTGGGTAAACATGCCGGACTTTGCTTCGTCTGTAGAAAGTTTACAGCTGCAGCGTGGTGTAGGAACTTCGACAAATGGTTCAGGAGCTTTTGGCGCAAGTTTAAATATGCTTACAGATAGTTATGCTTCAAAACCAACCGGAGAAATTTCCAGTTCTTACGGAAGTTTCAATTCAAACAAAAACACGGTAAAATTTAGTACAGGTTTATTAAACGATCATTTTGAATTGGCCGGACGTTTGTCTACCATTAAATCTGATGGTTATGTAGATCGTGCCAGTTCTGATCTTAAATCCTATTTTCTGCAAGGGACTTACGTAGGAAAAACAACTTTAATTAAAGCGTTGGTTTTTGGCGGAACTGAAAAAACCTACCAATCCTGGAACGGAATAGACGCTGAAACTTTAAATTCAGACCGAACTTATAATTCAGCAGGAAAGTATAAAGATGAAGCAGGAAATGTTCATTTCTACGACAATGAGACCGATAATTACAAACAAAACCATTATCAATTACATTGGAGCGAATCATGGTCTGATAAATGGAGCAGCAACTTCGCTCTTCATTATACAAAAGGACAAGGATTTTATGATAATTATAAATACAATGAACCAGTAGAAGGATACGGACCAATTCAGCCAACAAAAATGGTTGAAAATGATTTGGGGGAATTAGTTCCCGGAACAGATTTAATTCGTCAGAAATGGTTAGACAATGATTTTTACGGAACAACTTTTTATGTAAAATACAAAGAAGAAAAGCTGGATGTTATTCTTGGCGGAGGCTGGAACAAATATGAAGGCGATCATTATGGAAAAGTAATCTGGGCAAGAAATTCTGATCTGTCAGAATTAGGCGATCATTATTATGATGATTATTCGACAAAGACAGATGGAAATGTCTTTGCAAAAGCCAACTATCAGTTTACTGAAAAATTTAGTTTTTACGGGGATTTACAATACCGAAGAGTTCAATATAAAGCCAATAGTGCCGAAACAGGTTTAGTAAACGATACTTTTAATTTCTTTAATCCAAAAGCGGGTTTAAACTACGAAATCAATCAAAAAAACACTCTTTATTTTTCATACGCCCGTGCGAATCGTGAACCAAATAGAACCGATTACGAAGGTGGAAACGTAAAACCTGAAAAATTAAATGATTTTGAATTAGGATGGAGATTCAATTCAGAGAAATTTCAACTGAATTCTAATTTCTACTATATGGGTTACAAAGATCAATTGATTTTAACCGGAAGATTAGATGATGTTGGAGCGCCAATTCGTGCCAATACTGAAAAAAGCTACCGTTTAGGTTTTGAAGTAGATGCAACGATCAAGCTTTCTGAGAAATTTCTTCTTAGACCTAATTTTACTTTAAGCAGCAATAAAAATGTCGATTTAGCTGTTGAAGGACAATACTACGGAACAACAGATATTGCTTATTCGCCAAATGTGATTGCCGGAAATATTATTGTGTACAGCCCAATGGAGAGTTTACACATTTCGTTATTGCAAAAATTTGTTGGAGAGCAATACATGAACAATATCGAATTGCCCGAAGCGAAGCTGGCGGATTATTTTGTAAACGATTTGAATATTTCTTACGAAATAAAACCAAAATCAGTTTTCAAATCGATTATGATTACCGGTTTAGTAAACAATATTCTGGATAAAAAATATGTTTCAAACGGAGCCATGTGGGATATTTATCCTTACTACTATCCGCAGGCAGGAATTAATTTCTTAGCCGGACTGACATTGAAATTTTAATAAGCTTAAAAGCAAAAAAGCCTGAAAATGTAAACTTTCAGGCTTTTTTTTATATTAATTATAAACGTGAATTACACTTCCGCTTACTTCAACTCGATATTGTTTTAATGGATATTCTTGTCCTCCAAGTCCCGTAAATAAGCTATACTCTGTTTTGTCGCAGGAACAAACCGCATTGATGCCATTAATTGTCATAGCAATGCATGAAGTCACAGATTGATTAGGACAGGCAGCATCAAATGCATTATAGCCACTTCCGGCATTAAAAATGATAATTCCTTTTGCTCCGTAATTAGGAACGATAACGCCGTTACTTACAAATTTAAGATTAGAATAAGCAGGTAAATTCATGTCAACGGTCAGGTTAACAGGGTAACTTGGTATGTTTGGGTTTTTGTTGCTGTTATTATTATCACTGCAGGAAATAAGTAGCGAAACAAAGACGATTAATAGCCAGAATTTTTTCATTATTTTAATAAGAATTAGTGAAACAAAAATAATTTATTTAGATTTGATTTTTATATGATTAACATATAATTATGTACTATAAAAAATAATAGTATATTTGTAATACAAAATCCCGTCCCGATGGGATTTTTTGTATTTATATAAACGACGAAGTTATGAGTAAAGTATCTTATTATACAGCAGAAGGATTAAAAAAATTAAAAGATGAGTTGGAGCATTTAAAAAGTGTAATGCGTCCAAAGGCATCTCAAGATATAGCAGAAGCAAGAGACAAAGGTGATTTATCTGAAAACGCCGAATATGATGCCGCAAAAGAAGCACAAGGTTTACTTGAAATGAGAATTTCTAAGCTGGAAGAAGTGTATTCGAATGCAAGATTAATAGACGAATCGCAATTGGACGTTTCGAAAGCGTTGGTACTTTCTAATGTAAAAATTAAAAACCAAGGCAACGGAATGGAAATGAAATATACACTTGTTGCTGAAAGTGAAGCCGATTTAAAAACAGGAAAGATATCTGTAACATCTCCTATTGGGAAAGGCTTACTGGGAAAATCTGTTGGAGAAGTAGCTGAAATCACAGTGCCAAACGGAGTTTTGAAATTTGAGATTCTTGAAATTACAAGAGACTAATTTTTTTAAAAGTTTAATGTTTAATCGTTAAATCGGTTAAACGATTAATCAAATAAACGAATAAACGATGAGTTCAATATTCACGAAAATAGTAAACGGAGAAATTCCTGCATATAAAATTGCTGAAGACGACAATTACCTGGCTTTTTTAGATGTAAATCCAAATGCAAAAGGACACACGCTTTGTATTCCGAAACAAGAAATCGATAAGATTTTTGATATGGATGATGAGTTGTATTTAGGGTTAATGAAGTTTTCTAAGAAAATTGCAATTGCTTTAGAGAAAACTGTTCCCTGCAAAAGAGTAGGAATGGCCGTTGTAGGATTAGAAGTTCCTCATGCGCATGTACATTTAATTCCATTAAACCATATGGATGAAATGCGTTTTCATGATAAAGTATCACTTTCTAAAGAAGAATTTGAAGCTTTGGCTAAAAGTATTCAGGCAAATTTGTAAAACATACAGGCTTCGATTTCGCTCAGCCTGACATTCAAACATAAAAAAAGTGTAGTAAAGTAATTTTTGCTACACTTTTTTATTTAGAGAAATCTGAAATGTAGTTCCTTTTCCAATTTCAGAATGTAGGACTTTTATTTTTCCGCTATGATATTCTTCAACTATTCTTTTGGTTAAGGAAAGCCCCAATCCCCAACCACGTTTTTTTGTAGTGAATCCTGGTTCGAAGATGGTTTTAAATTGATTTTTAGCAATCCCGGTTCCGGAATCTTTTACATTTATTTTTACATGATGTGCATCCTGTTCAATTTGAAGATCTAAACTTCCTTTCCCTTTCATGGCATCAATAGCATTTTTAACTAAATTTTCAATCGTCCAGCTGTGCAGCGTTGGATTTATCATTACCATAATAGGTTTTTCTGGCGCATTATAAGAAAAAGTAACTTGTTTAGAAAAACGGGATTGCAAATATTCATAAATATGCAGCGTTTCAGTAATAATATTATGTTCTTCTAAAACAGGAACCGATCCAATTTTAGAAAAACGATCTGTAATGGTTTGCAATCTTTCGATGTCTTTTTCTATTTCTACTGTTATCGATTGATCAATATCTTCTGTTTTTAATATCTCAACCCATCCAATTAGAGATGATAAAGGTGTACCAATTTGATGGGCAGTTTCTTTTGCCATTCCTGCCCACAGTTTATTTTGAGTGGCCATTTTGGTACTTTTGTAAAAGTTGTAAATCAAAGCACCAAACAAAAAGATAATCAGCAATAAAGCAACCGGATAATACTTGAGTTTCTTTAGTAATGCAGAATTTCCATAATAAACCTGCTGTTGTTTTCCCGGAGCATATTCAATGAGAATAGGTTCATTCTCATTTTTTAAATTGGCTAAGTACGCTGACAATTTATCTTTATCTTCAATAATTTCATCAGGGATATTCTTTGAGCTAATTACTTTGCCATACATCGTGAGCATCACAGGAACAGAATTATTGTTGTTTATTATCTCAAGCGGTAAATCCAAGTCAGTATTTTCATCAGCATTGATAAGCGTTTTTGAAGCATTTGCCCAAAGATTCATCTTTATTCGCTCTTCATTTTTGAAAATTTGGAAAAAAGTATAAGTGTTCCAAAGAATCAAAGAAATGATTAAAAAGGAAATGAAAATAATAATCCAACGAGTAGTATTTCTTCTTTCAGAAAAAGACATAAATTATTTTTTGAGGTATAAATATAACGAAATAAACACATTTAATATTTTATAAACGGCTAAAGATTTTTTGTTTTTAAATCTAAAACTATTTCTTTGACAAAAACGATTTCTCTACTTTTGCATTAACCGAAATGAGATTTGGTCAAAAAGAAAAATCTATGATTAGCATCGATCCAAAAGAAATTCCAACGGCAAAACTGCAGGGCTATTTGCAAAGCGCGGTGGGACCAAGGCCTATTGCCTTTGCAAGTACTATTAGTGCAAAAGGAATCCCAAATTTGTCGCCATTTAGTTTCTTTAATGTGTTCAGTGCCAATCCGCCAATTTTGGTTTTTTCGCCGGCACGCCGCGTACGCGATAATACTGTAAAACACACATTGATCAATGCAGAGGCAACTCACGAAGTGGTGATAAATGTTGTTAATTATGATATGGTGCAGCAAACCTCCTTGGCAAGTACCGAATATGGAGAAGGTGTAAACGAGTTTATCAAAGCCGGACTAACGCAAATTCCGTCAGATTTAGTAAAACCTTATCGCGTAAAAGAGTCGCCGGTGCAGTTTGAGTGCAAAGTCACGCAGATTATTCCGTTAGGAGATCAGGGCGGAGCGGGTAATTTGATTCTTTGTGAAGTGGTAAAAATGCATATTCACGAAGCAATTTTAGATGAAAACGGAGCTATCGATCAGCATAAAATTGATCTGGTTTCGAGATTGGGAAGTAATTGGTATTCAAGATCTAATCAGGGACTTTTTGAAGTGCCCAAACCTCTTACAACATTAGGTGTTGGTGTAGATGTAATCCCTAATTATATCAGGGAAAGCCCCGTTTTTAACGGAAATGATCTCGGGAAATTAGGTAATATTGAAGCCTTGCCTACAACGGAAGAAGTTAGTATATTTGTGAAAGAAAACTTTTCGGTGAAAGGAGTATTAAGTTCCGATGATCAGGAAAAGGTACATTTAGAAGCCAAAAAATATTTAAATAAAGATGATATTTCATCGGCATGGAAAGTGCTTTTAGCAAAAAAATAAAAAAGAAACAATAATTAATATAGAAGAAGATGGAAGTTACAGGAAAAGTAAAAGTGGTGAACCCAGAGCAACAAGTTAGTGCTGCATTCAAAAAAAGAGAGTTGGTTGTTACCACAGATGAGCAGTATCCACAGCATATTTTGATCGAATTTACACAAGATAAATGCGATTTATTAAGTAGCTACAAACAAGGAGAGGCAGTAAAAGTTTCTATCAATTTAAGAGGAAGAGAATGGGTTAATCCACAAGGAGAAACCAGATATTTCAATAGTATTCAAGGTTGGAGAATCGAAAGATTAGCGCCAGAAGGTCCTGGACAAACTCCGGCTATGCCAGCTGCAGAAGCTTTTGCTCCGGCAACTAATTTAAATGAAGACGAACCAGACGATTTACCATTCTAAAAGTTTAAATCTCAAAAAATAAATTCCAAATTCCAATTCATGTAAATGTGTTAATTGGGGTTTGGAATTTTGTTTTAATCTCAGTTTTTGTCATTTCGACCGAAGGGAAATCACACACGTAATTCGACAAAGATTGATGATTTTGATTGTGGAGTTTCTAGTGTGATTTCTCCCTTCGGTCGAAATGACAACATTGAACAGAGTTATTACGTGCAGACCTTTGTCAAAGTTTTAAACTTTGACAAAGGTTTTCTAATCAGCACTTGGAATTTGGAATTTAAAAAATTGGAATTTTTAAAAACATGTACTACGTATTCAACGATTTATTTTTTCCTCCCGTTTCAGAAGCCGATGAAGAAGGCATTCTGGCCATTGGCGGTGATTTAGATCCAGAACGATTGAAATTGGCTTATAAGAGTGGAATCTTTCCTTGGTTTAATGAAGGTGATCCAATTCTTTGGTGGTCGCCGGATCCTAGAATGGTTTTGTTTTTGGATGAATTGATTGTATCTAAAAGTATGCGGAATATTTTGAACAGAAATCAATTTAAAGTTACGTTGAATCAGAACTTTAAAGAGGTTATTTCGAATTGCCAGAACATAAAACGAGATGGTCAAAACGGAACCTGGATTTCAAACGAAATGATCGATGCCTATTGCAAACTGAATGAACAGGGAATTGCAAAATCTGTTGAGGTTTGGCAGGATGAGGTTTTGGTTGGCGGTTTATATGGGATCGACTTAGGACATGTTTTTTGTGGAGAAAGTATGTTTTCGAAAGTATCAAATGCTTCAAAAGTTGCTTTTATTGCTTTGGTAAATTATTTACAAAAAGAAAATTACAAACTTTTAGATTGTCAGGTTTACAATCCGCATTTAGAAAGTTTAGGTTGCCGCGAAATCGATCGTGAAGAATTTATGTCTATTATAGAAAATAAGGAATAATGAGTGCAATTTATAGTGTAAAAGAAATCTATATCTATCCGATAAAAAGTTTAGCCGGAATTAGTTGCCAAGAAGCTTTGGCTGAAGAAATGGGATTCGAAAACGATCGAAGATGGATGTTAATTGATGCGGATAATCAAATGATTACGCAGAGAGAACATCGCATTATGAGTCAGTTCTATCCGAAGATTTCAGGAAAAAAAATCAGCATTACTTTTAAGGATCAAAAGCATGAATTCTCTATTCAAGAACATTTAGATCATTCGATAGAAGTGAATGTTTGGGATGATAAAAGTGAAGTTATAGAAGTGAATGCATCAACTTCAAAATGGTTTAGCGAACATTTGGGTTTTGAATGTAAATTGGTTAAAATCATCAAAAACGGAGATCGTAAACATGAAAGTTCAAAATTAAAAGAAACTTTCAATGTAAGTCTTGCTGATGGTTATCCGTATTTAATGATAGGAAGTCAAAGCTTGGATTTTCTAAACGAAAAATTAACAGATAAAATTACCGTTTTAAGATTTCGCCCTAACCTCGTAATAAGTACAGAAACTCCTCATGAAGAGGATGATTTCACCACTTTTAAAATTGGAGAAGTAAATTTTAAAAATATAAAAACATGCGAAAGATGTATTATGGTGAATAATGATCCTGATAATGGTAAATTAAAAAAAGAACCTCTCAAAACCTTAAGTAAATATCGAGTAGTGAATAATTCTGTTTTATTCGGAACCAATGTTGTGAGTTTAAATTCAGGAATTATCAGTGTTGGCGATGAAATTGTCTTCTAGAAATTCAGTTTTGTAAAGTTCCAGTTTAATGTATTAAAAAGTACCAATTCATTTTTTAAAGCAGGTAATTCCAGAATTAATTTTAAGGTTTCGTGCGCCATCATAGTTCCAATAATTCCCGGAAGAGTACCCAAAACGCCATTCAAATTACAATTCGGAACATCTTTTGGATCTGGCATTTCAGGAAATAAATCACGTAAATTTTTACTGCCATTGTGATTGAAAACCGCAACTTGACCTTCAAATTTTAGAATACTTCCGTAAACCAATGGTTTTTGTAAAGCAACACAAGTATCATTTACCAGATATCGCGTTGCAAAATTATCCGAACCATCTACGACAATATCATACTGCTGAATTATTTTTTCGGCATTTTCAGCAGTCAGTTTTTCTCTAATTGCAATTACTTCGATCAAAGGATTTAGCTTTGAAATTACATCTTTTGCAACAAGCGCTTTTTCCTGACCAATTTCATTTTCAGTATATAAAATCTGGCGGTGTAAATTGTGAATTTCGATAGTATCAAAATCCATAATTCCGGTACAGCCAACTCCCGCAGTCGAAATATATTGTAAAATTGGACAGCCTAAACCGCCTGCGCCAATTACTAAAACTTTTGCTTTTTTGAGTTTTTCCTGACCTTCATCACCAATTTCAGGCAATATAGTTTGTCTGTTATAACGGAGAAATTCTTGAATAATGCTCATTTTGGAAATTTTAGATTTTAGATTGTTGATTTTAGATTGTTGGAATTTGAAATTTAAAAATTGGAATTTCTTTACCCATAACATTTATCCCAATCCTTCCAAACCGGTTCGTAACCTGAATTTGTTACGACTTGCGCGATTTCTTTAGCCGATCTTTCGTCGCTAATTTCAAATTGTTCCAAAGATTGCGGATCAACGACATAGCCTCCGGGATTTGTTTTAGAACCGGCACTCATACTTGTAACGCCAATTGGGATAATGTGGTTTCTGAATTTTTCATTTTCTCGGGTCGAAATCGAAATTTCAAGATCTTCATTCCACAATCGATAGGCACAAATCAATTGGGTTAAATCTTTATCGTCCATAATAAAATTGGGTTCGATAATACCTTCGGCAGGACGTAATCTGGGAAAAGAAACGGAATATTTCGTTTGCCAGTATTTCTTTTGGAGATAATCCAGATGCAAAGCATTAAAAAAACTATCCGTTCGCCAATCTTCCAAACCTAATAAAACGCCTAAACCTATCTTATGTATTCCGGCGGTTCCAATTCGGTCAGGCGTTTCGAGTCTATAATCGAAATTTGATTTTTTACCTTTGGTATGGTATTTTTTGTATACTTCCTGATGATACGTTTCCTGATACACTAAAACGGAATACACACCTGCTTCATGCAAACGTTTATAATCTTCGGTAGAAAGTGGCTGAACTTCTACAGAAATAATCGAAAACTCTTTTCGTATTAAGTCAATTGCATTCAGGAAATAATTAATGTTTACAGTATAATTTGCTTCGCCCGTAACCAATAAAACGTGATCGAAACCTGTATTTTTTAGTGCTTCGACTTCGAGTTTTATTTCAGCATCAGAAAGCGTTTTCCGTTTGATTTTATTATCTAAACTAAAGCCGCAATACGTACAAATGTTTTGACATTCGTTGCTTAAATAAAGTGGTGCATACATTTGGATGGTTTTGCCGAAACGTTTTTTAGTGATTTCATGGCATTGCTGTGCCATTTGCTCTAAATAATTTTGTGCTACAGGAGAAATCAAAACTAAAAAATCATCGAGATTGCGTTTGTTTTTTGCCAAAGCTCGTTCGACATCCTGAGAAGTTGTTTTGTATATTTTAGATTGAATGATATTCCAGTCGTATTGTTCAAAAATAGATTTGAATGTTTTCATTTAGATTGTGGTTTTTTCACGCAGATTTATCAGATAGATTAGATTTTATTTGCGACTCGATGTATATTATCTAGAATATTTGTGCAATTAAAATTGACTAATAACCCGAGTTTTTTATTTGTTAGTTTTAAATAAGTATTTAATTGTTTAAAGTGAATGGATTTCAATTCATCAACAGATTTCAATTCAACAATTACTTTGTCTTCAACCAATAGATCTAATCGAAAAGTGATATCTAATTCTACGTTATCATATTTAACGGGTTGATTAACTTGTTTGATGGTGTTTAATCCATCCTTATTTAATTGATAGTATAAAGCGCTTTCGTAAATTGATTCTAATAATCCGGGACCTAAAGTATTATAAACTGTAAAAATAGCACCTCGTATTTTATATGAAATTTCATTTTCGGACATAATAATGATTTTAACTTTAAATCAAATTTAATGAAATTTCCTACTTTATATAAAAAAATAATTTTCTCGCAGATTTGGCAGATTGAGCAGATTTTTTTTGCATTTTGCTAAATTTTATAAATCTGCTCAATCTGCCAAATCTGCGAGAGATTAAAAACTAGTCATATAAAAAAGAAGTCAAAGGACTAGAAGCCACGGCATAATTTTGTTGATGAGCAATTCGGGCTTCAAATGCTTTTCGTCCTGCAATAACAGCTGCAGCAAAAGCTTCTGCCATTAATTTTGGGTTTCCTGCAACGGCAATTGCAGTATTGACCAAAACGGCATCTGCACCAATTTCCATTGCTTTTGCAGCATCAGATGGTGCGCCAATTCCGGCATCTACGATTACAGGCACATTGCTTTGTTCGATTATAATTTCGAGAAAATCTATTGTTTTAAGACCTTTGTTACTGCCAATTGGCGATCCTAAAGGCATTACAGCAGTTGTTCCCACATTTTCTAAATGTTTACACAAAACAGGATCGGCATGAATATAAGGCAAAACAAAGAAACCAAGTTTAGCCAGTTCTTCGGTTGCTTTTAAAGTTTCTATAGGATCCGGCATTAAGTATTTTGGATCGGGATGAATCTCTAGCTTTAACCAATTTGTTTCTAAAGCTTCTCTGGCCAATTGAGCAGCAAAAACAGCTTCTTTGGCATTTCTCGCGCCCGAAGTATTCGGCAATAAATGAATATTTGGATGTTGTAAATGCGATAAAATAGCATCGGTTTCTGTTTCTAAATCGATGCGTTTTAGGGCAACGGTAACTAATTCACTTCCTGATGCTAAAATAGCTTCTTCCATTTCAAGGTTCGAACCAAATTTCCCAGTTCCTAAAAATAGGCGGGAGGTTAGGGTTTTGTCTCCAATTTTAAACAATGACGTTTGCATATAACTTTTCATTTAGTTGTTGAATTAATTTCTTCTTTTGATCACTATTAGTAATCATACCGGAAACGGCTATTCCGTGTATTCCGGTTTCCATTAAAGGATTTATATCATCTAATGTGATTCCTCCAATAGCATAAACAGGAATTTTAAGATTGCTGTTTTTCATCTTTTCAATAATAGCAACATATCCTGATAAACCTAAAACAGGGCTTAGTTTCTCTTTTGTTTTAGTAAATTGAAATGGACCAAGACCAATATAATCACAGCCATTTTTTACGTGATTTTCGATATCTTCAAAAGTATTTGCCGTTCCTCCTATGATTTTCGTACTGCCTAAAATAGCTCTGGCTTCGGCAATATTCATATCGGTTAAACCTAAATGAACTCCGTCAGCAGCAATTTGCTGAGCGAGATAGAGATTGTCGTTTACAATAAAATTGGCGAGATATTCTTCGCATAAAAACTTTACTGCTTCTGCCAAAGCAAAAGTATCTTTGGTAGTTTGATTTTTAAATCGCATTTGTACCCAATCGCAGCCAGCATCTAATGCCTGATGAATATTGTACAATTGTTCTTCGATTGTATTGCCTTGTGAGATGTATTGTAATTTGTTATACATAATGATATCCGATTAAAGTTGTATTTGAACTCAGGAATTTTTCTATGTAGGTTTTCGCATTTTTACAAGCTTCTGTTAGCGTTTGATTTAGAGCCAGATTTGAGGCGATGGCAGAGGATAAAACACAGCCGGAACCGTGTTTTTCGAAGCATTCTTTATTAGACGGAAGTAAATCGATAATTTCATCTTTTAGAAATAAACGATCTGTTCCAATTTCAATAGGATTGTGCCCGCCTTTTAATAAAACAGAAGTTGGGATTTCATTTTTAAGCCAAAGTTGATTCGAAATAAAACCAGGAAATAAGATTTCAGTTTCACTATAGTTGGGCGTAATCAAATCAATTTTGGATAGCATTTTATTCAAATCCAGTTGATCTTTCATATTCATGAATTCAAATTCTGTAGTCGATTTTAAAACGGGATCCCAAACAATTTGTGTAGTTGGCGATACTGCTTTTATTACTGAAAGAATTTGGTTTAAATAATCTAACGAAGGAATAATCCCAATTTTTACTGATTGAATATTATAGCTTTTAAACAATGTTTCAATTGATCGAATAACAAAACTCAAATCTGTCCATTCAATTTCAAAAAACTCATTTTCAGTCTGAATGGTATTCGCCGTTGTAATGGCAAATCCGGTAACCTGATGTTGCTCAAATGTTTTGATATCGGCCAAAACACCTGCGCCACCAATAGGGTCAAAACCTGCTATACTAAGTGCGAGTGGGCGATTTTTTAACATAATTTGAATTGTTTTATTGGATTTTCGTTATTCCAGATGGTTCCTAAAAGAGCGACATCATCAAAACCGTTTTCTAATGTTTCTTTGATGTTTTTAGCATCAATTCCGCCTAAAGCGATTACTTTTGTTTTGTGATTTGTTCTTCGTTTTAAAGCTTCAAAAAGGTTTTCTTTTGGATGATAATCTACTTTAGAAATACTTTTGTAAACAGGACTTAAAAAAGCATAATCAAAATCATTTTCTAAAGAATTGAAATCTTCAATAGAATGTGTTGATGTTGACAATATCTTTTGATCCTGACAAATTGAAAAAATACTTTTTCTGTCTTTTTCTGAAAAATGAATTCTGTTAATGCCAAAATCTTCTGCTAATTCATGATGATTGTGCAAAGCCAATTTAGAGCGGAATTCCAATCTTATCTGATGAATAAATTGCGCCATTTCAAGCTCAGAGAAATCAGGTTTCCGAATATGAAGCAAAGACAATCCTTCTTCAAATAAAGATTCAATAATGCTGATTTCATTTGCAATCGAAGAAGGATTTGTAATTACAATCATATCTTTTTTCTTTACTCTTTACTCTTTATTCTTTACTCTTTATTCTTTACTCTTTGTTCTATTTTCTAGATATAAATCTCTTTCCCTTGCTCAATAAACTCTTCTGATTTCTCCTGCATACCTTTTTCAGCCGCAGCGACATCACGAATTTCCTGAGATATTTTCATCGAACAGAATTTTGGCCCACACATCGAGCAGAAATGAGCGACTTTTGCGCCATCTGCAGGAAGGGTTTCGTCATGAAATTCTCTTGCTGTATCAGGATCTAAAGAAAGATTAAACTGATCTTCCCAACGGAATTCAAAACGTGCTTTACTTAAAGCATTATCACGATATTGTGCTCCCGGATGACCTTTGGCTAAATCTGCAGCATGAGCGGAAATTTTATAGGTGATTACTCCATCTTTTACATCTTTTTTATTGGGTAAGCCAAGATGCTCTTTTGGTGTTACATAGCACAACATCGCACAGCCGTACCAACCAATCATCGCAGCTCCAATGGCCGATGTAATATGATCGTAACCTGGTGCAATATCAGTCGTTAAAGGTCCTAAAGTATAAAATGGGGCTTCATGGCAATGTTCTAATTGTTTGTCCATGTTTTCTTTGATCATATGCATCGGTACGTGACCCGGGCCTTCGATGAAAACCTGTACGTCATGTTTCCATGCAATTTTGGTTAGTTCGCCAAGCGTTTCTAGTTCGGCGAATTGTGCAGCGTCATTGGCATCGGCAATAGATCCGGGACGCAAACCATCTCCAAGAGAAAAAGCAACATCATATTGTTTCATGATTTCGCAAATTTCCTCGAAATGGGTATATAAGAAGTTTTCTTTATGATGAAATAAACACCATTTTGCCATGATCGATCCGCCACGGGAAACGATTCCGGTAACACGATCAGCGGTTAAATGAATGTAACGCAATAAAACTCCGGCATGAATGGTGAAATACGAAACACCTTGTTCTGCCTGTTCAATTAAAGTATCGCGGAAAACTTCCCAGGTTAAATCTTCGGCGACTCCTTTTACTTTTTCTAAGGCCTGATAAATAGGAACTGTACCAATAGGAACCGGAGAATTACGGATAATCCATTCTCTTGTTTCGTGAATGTTTTTTCCGGTTGATAAATCCATAATGGTGTCTGCACCCCAACGGCAAGCCCAAACTGCTTTTTCGACTTCTTCTTCGATACTTGATGTTACTGCGCTGTTCCCGATATTGGCGTTTATTTTTACTAAAAAATTACGACCAACGATCATAGGCTCGCTTTCTGGGTGGTTAATGTTATTTGGGATAATGGCTCTTCCGCAAGCGACTTCGCTGCGAACAAATTCGGGAGTGATTTTACTTTTTGGTGTATTGGCTCCAAAACTATGTCCGCTGTGCTGGCATTTCATAGCTTTGGTTTGCTCGTTCAAAAGTTCGATGCGTTGGTTTTCGCGAATCGCAATGTATTCCATTTCCGGCGTTATGATGCCTTGTTTGGCGTAATATAGTTGTGTTACGTTGGCTCCTTTTTTGGCACGTTTTGGCTGGTGTAAATATTCGAAACGAAGGTGATCTAAACTTTCGTCTTTTAATCGGGTTTGTCCGTAATCTGATGTGATTTCGTTTAGGATTTCGACATCATTTCTGTTTAGAATCCATTCTTCTCTTAATCTTGGTAATCCTTTACGAATGTCAATTTCGATATTGGGATCTGTGTACGGACCTGAAGTGTCGTAAATTGTTACAGGTGGATTTTTTTCGATTCCGCCATTAGAAAGTTTGGTATCGCTAAGGATTACTTCGCGCATGGCTACTTCTATGGGATGAGTTTCGCCTTTTACATATACTTTTTTGGAGTTAGGAAAAGGGGTTCTGGAGATTTGTTCTTCTGTAGTCATAAGATTTTTTGTTTCAGGTTTCAAGTTTCAGGTTGATGTAGATTGTGTTTTTTATTTGTGGATTCTGTAGAGGCACAAACCAGTACGCCTAAGGCATATATGTTAATTGGAATTTGGAATTTAATTTTTGGAATTTTTTCTTTCTGCCAGGGATAGAAGTGGAAAGCCCGTAAAGGAGGAAACCGTAAAAAATAAGGATTAGGAAAGCGACCAGCGGAAGCTTTACTAAGACTATATTTTTTTGGTTGACGACTGCGGACTTGCAACGGATAGCCCGTTTAGGCAGCCTGTTATCCTCCTTGCGTTGCTGAAATAATTAAAATTTCGTCGGTTTCGTGTACGAGATGTTCGTTCCAGTTTATTTTTGGAACAACGGTATTGTTAATGGCAACGGCGATTCCGTTTTGTTTGTGGGGAATTTCGAGATCGAGCAATGATTGAACGCTTAGCGATTCAGCATTGAATTGTTTGATTTGTTGGTTGATTTTTAGTTCCATTCCTTCTGAATTTTAGAGTTTTTTGATGATACACAATAGTGCGTCTCTACTCTAGGAATGGCTACAATTGCGCATAAAAATGCGCGCAGAAGTCATCTTACTTTTCCCTACGCTAGTATGAACTAGATCAGGTTCAGAGGGTAAAATCTCAGCCTGCTTATTAGCAGACACCCCTAAAGTGTGAAGCAAATATAATGTTTTTTTTAAAGTTTTCAGTCTCGGTTTTCAGTTTTCAGTCTTTAACTTAAAAAATTAAGCTCTAAAAGCTGAAAACCGAGACTGTGACTGAGACTAAAAACTGCGACTATTTTATTTTCCCTTTCGGGTAAAGCAATCTTCGACGTGATCGTTGACCATTCCGGTGGCTTGCATTTGAGCGTAAATTACGGTCGAGCCTACGAATTTAAAGCCTCTTTTTTTTAGGTCTTTGCTAATTTCGTCTGAAAGTGGAGTAGTGGCAGGGACGTCTTTTAGTGTTTTAGGGTTGTTGTCGATTGGTTTTCCGTTGGTGAATTTCCAAATATAATTGGAGAAACTTCCAAATTCTTCCTGCACTTTCATAAATGCATTTGCGTTTGAAATGGTAGCACGAATTTTAAGTTTATTGCGAATGATTCCGCTGTCTTGCAAAAGGGATTCGATTTTTTCTTCGGGATAATGGGCTATTTTTTTATAATCGAAATGATCGAAAGCGGCTCTGAAATTCTCTCTTTTATTTAAAATAGTGATCCAGCTTAAACCCGCCTGAAAAGTTTCTAAAATTAAAAATTCGAATAATGACGCATCGTCGTAAACAGGTCTTCCCCATTCTTCGTCATGATATTTTTTGTACAAATCGCTGGCAGAGCACCAGCTACATCGTATTTGATTTTCCATTATTTTCCTATTTGCCAGCTGTATCCTTTTACGCCGGGAATGTAAGCAGAACGGCCAATGATGACCAGCTCATTATAAATTTTTTTGTCGTATTTAATGCCTATTGCAGTTCCTGAAGTGTATAATTTATTGGCTTTGAAAGTGATTTTCATGAGGCCATCCTTGAATTTAGCATCGGAGACTTTTTCTATAAACCATGTCGAACGCCATTTTACGGCAATTTCGTCATCATCGGTTTTTGTGATGCTTTTTACCAGTTTAACGGCTTCTTGCGGAATTTCGAATTGTTGAGTCAGTTGTTCCTGGGTTAAAGTTTGTCCAATTTTACTTCCGGAAAGTATTTTGCGTAAATTCACAAAAGTCATTAAGGTTTTGTTTGCTTCTTCGCTGAAATCTAATGTATTATTATTTGCAATGTGCTGATTTTGAATTTGCGGTTTTAATTCATTTTCTTCTTCAGAAAGAATATTCTTTTTAGAATTGGTATGTTTTTTTTGGGAATTTGGAAGAACTGCCGTTTTGAGTGCTGTTTTCTTAAAGATTTTTGCCGAAACTGGTTCTAATTTATTTACAGGATGGGTTTTTTCTTTTTTAGATATGTTTTTTGCGTCGTTGCCACAGCCTGTAAAAAAATAGGCTATCGAAAAAAGTAAGATGGCAATTGTCATTTTCATACTACAAGGTAGTTTTATTCTTTATTATTAGGGTCCTCTTTAAGATATTTTTTTATTAAATGATGTCCCAGATAAATTAGCGGAGTTAACAAAACAGCGACTGAAAGTTTAAAAATATAGCCTGTTAGTCCGGACGATATAAAAGTTTCAAAATTAATTTTTCCGGGTAACCAAAAGGCAATTCCAAGAACGATAAAAGAGTCAAATAGCTGTGAAATTACAGTTGATCCTGTTGTTCTGAGCCATATCTTTCTTTCTCCTGTTCGTCTTTTAAAGAACCAAAATATCCACACATCTATTAGCTGAGATGCCATAAAAGCAATTAAGCTACCTACTATAATCCACATACTCTGACCAAAGACAGCCTGAAATTGTTCGTCGTTTACAGGGCTAATTCCTTTTGCAGCCGGAATTACAATGGCCATAAATAATAGTAGGAAAGCATAGGCAATTAAACATGCTGTTATGAAAGACAGTTTTTTTACACCCTTCTCGCCAAAATATTCATTGATTAAATCTGTGGTTAAAAAAACGATTGGCCAGGGCAAAATACCAATGCTCATAACAAATGGACCAATTTGAATTAATTTTCCTCCAATGAGTTCAGCTACAACGGCATTGGTTATAAAAATACCTGCAAGGACTACAAAAACAATTTCTTTTCGGGTTTTAAACATGTGATGTGGTAAATGATGGGTCAAATTTAAACTATTTCTTTAATAACAGGAAATGGATAATTATTAATTAAGTTGAGTACGATGCTAATCTGAAAGTTAAAATTTTACTTCGAATGCTGATTTTTGGTTACATTTGAAACAATAACATGTTTTATTTTATTTTAAATCAAATTAATGATAATGAAAAGATTAATGACAATTTTTCTCATGGGAACAACTTTATTTACGGCCACTGCGCAAAACAATTCTGATAATCCATTGCTTAAAAAATGGACTGGACCTTACGGAGGAGTTCCTGCTTTTAATGAATACAAGGTTTCTAATTTTAAACCGGCACTTGAATTTGCGATTCAGGAAAAACTAAATGAAGTTGATGCTATTGCAAATAATCCAAAAGCGCCAACTTTTGATAATACTATTGCTGCTTTAGAGCGTTCAGGTAAAACAATATCCCGAATTTATACGGTTTACGGAATTTATGGCTCTACTTTAAGTACTCCTGAATTTGATGCAGTTGAAACAGAAATGTCTCCTAAGCTGTCTGCTTTCAATGATAAAGTTTTGCAAAATAAAAAATTATTTGCCAAAATAGAGACGTTGTATAACTCAAAAGAAAGCAAAAAACTTACGAGTGAACAACAACGTTTAATTTGGTTGTATTATACTGATTTTGTTCGTGAAGGAGCAAAATTAAATGAAAAAGACAAAGAAAAAGTTGCGAAGATTAATCAGGAATTAGCAAGTCTTTTTACAAAATTCAGCCAAAATTTATTGGCAGAAGAACACAATCAATATGTGGCTTTAAAAACAGAAAGCGATTTTGATGGTCTTCCGGCTGAAGTAAAAAATGCTGCAATGGCTGAGGCAAAAAGCAGAAAATTGGATGTAATGGGCTGTGTGGCAAATACACGTTCTTCTATTGAGCCGTTTTTAACTTTCTCAACTCGTAGAGATTTAAGAGAAAAAGCATTTGATATTTTTGTAAAACGTGGTGATAATGGTAATGCAAACGATAACAATGCAACACT
>Ga0247813_10000785_pt1 | contig 26163 bp, 19 predicted proteins | sample UWRJL169409C1_FD_180719 | JGI IMG/M metagenome (GOLD analysis project Ga0247813, IMG submission 180719) | Plant litter microbial communities from Arlington Agricultural Research Station in Wisconsin, United States - UWRJ-L169-409C-1 | ecosystem: Environmental > Terrestrial > Plant litter >...
AAATGTGTCAGTGCTATTAAAACGACAAAATAATCCTTTATATTACAAGAAATATGTCAGTGCTAATTCAGCCGACTGAACAACGACAAAATAATCCTTTATATTACAAGAAATATGTCAGTGCTATTTATTCTGCGAAATACAACTACAACAACAAAATAATTCTTTATATTAGCATAGCTAGGAGAATCCTAGACTCCTTTGGAGGATAGTTTTACGTACAAGAAATATGTCAGTGTTAATTATCTGATAACAAAATAAACTTTTATATATCATATCTAGAGAATCTATAAAAAAATATGCCACTATAAAATTCAAAAATATTTACAAAATAAGTATCAAATTAATGATTATATTATAAAAATATAGTATTATATGCAAGTATAAAAGCTTTATTATTACTCTTTATGAATACAATGCAAACTAATAAAATGAACAATTTAGATAATTTAACACTTCAAGATACGATTGAAAAGGATATTGAAGTACAAAATAATAAAATGAACAATTTAGATAATTTGACACTTAAAGAGACGGTTGAAAAGGCGATTGGAGACGGTAAGTTTTTTTGTGAAAATGCAAAGATGACTGATCATGTTACAGTTAACCCAACAAGCAGTTTATCATATATTAATTATGATTGTGATCCACCATTTACTGAATTTACTTGCAATAATAATCCATTTGGAGTATATGATGTTTTAGAAGATGGAGAATTTGATAAATTAAAAACAGTTGATTATTCATTTCCAGTTTCAACAATATCTCCAAATATGGCGTTATACTTTGATGAATTTCATTCATATGTTTCACAAAATTATCCATTTGAAACAATTAATGGAGAAACTTCGTATCGAGATGTAAAAAATAAAACATCAGGCACATTTAAAGGTATTCGTAAGTTTTTTAATTTACCCGAAAATAGTAAAATGGCAAATCCACCTGAAATTGCTAGTGTCAAAATTGCTAAAAATAAGTATATGAAAAAACAGCCGCCAACTAATTATGAATTTTCAGTCATGTCATATGAAAAAGAATATTATGATGATATTAAAAATATTAAAGAACTTATTCAAATTCTCAAGAAAGGATCAAGTTATAAATTATATATTAAACCAGTAAAACTCTTGTCATCTTATAAACATTATGGAACAGAGTATAGATTGTCTTGGCAAGTATTTGGCATGAAAGAAAAGTCAATTCGAAATAATAATAAAGAAAATATCAAGAAATTATTATTTGAAATATCTGATGATGAAAAATCAAACGGAGATGAAAAATCCGATTTAAAAGAACAAATGATTGATTCAGATGAATGTGAATAATTTAATTTAGTTAAAAGCTTTATCCTCCTTATATTACTGAACATCGAGTAGTATTTGGGGGATTTAGCTTTAGTAAACAAACTTGTCCTCCTTATTACTTAACATCTAGTAATATTTGGAGGATTTAGTTTTAGTGAACAAACTTGTCCTCCTTATTACTTAACATCTAGTAATATTTGGAGGATTTAGTTTTAGTGAACAAATATACCAGTACAACGACAAAATAATACTTTATATAGAACTTTGTTCTAGATTCATCGTATCAGCATTAATTTAACAACTACAATTAAATGTACAATATAGCCCTATTTTTTCGTAGCAAGAAATATGTTAGTTATAATTAAGCCGAATAAACCTGAAGAAATATGTTAATTTCAAATTAAAAATGTATTATATATAACAACGATAAAATAATCTTTAATATTAGAAAAAATATATTAGTGCTATTTAATTTAAATAAATATATTAGTGTAAAATTAAAAATTTATTATATTTAACAATTACAATTAAATATTTAACAACGACAAAATAATTTACTATATAGAACTTTGTTCTAGATTCATCGTAGCAAGAAATATGTCAGTGCTATTAAACTTGAATAAATATGTCAGTGTAAAATTAAAAAATGTATTATATTTAATAACTATAATTAAATATTTAACAACAATAAAATAATGTATTAAACATAGTGTAGCTAAAGCTATATAGCAAGAAATATGTCAGTGTAAAATAAAAAATGTATTATATTTAACAACTACAATTAAATATTTAACAACGACAAAATAATACTTTATATAGTAAGAAATATGTCAGTGTAAAATTAAAAAATGTATTATATTTAACAACTACAATTAAATATTTAACAACGACAAAATAATATACTATATAGCAAGAAATATGTCAGTGCTATTAAACTTGAATAAATATGTCAGTGCTATTAAACTTGAATAAATATGTCAGTGCTATTAAACTTGAATAAATATGTCAGTGCTATTTAGTCGGCTGAAAGTTAATAAAATAATATTATATTATACGTTTTTATTTAGATTTTGTTTAAACTTTTCAATTTGTTTCATATAATAATTAGTTGATTCTCCATAGAAATTATCTTCATCAATATATCTTCCACCACTATAGAGTATTGACGAATATTTTATTATTAATTCATTAAACTCTTCTCGAAAATACTTTTCAAATTGATCATAACTTTTTATACTTACAAATTTAGATAATAATGGAGTTGAAGGGGATACTATTTGATACATGTAAAGACAATCTATATATTTATTTAGATATTTTGATTTAAAAATTACAAATGAATCTGATTTAAACTTTGAGTAAAATGATTGAATAAAAAATAAAGGAATTTCAATAATTTCATTGTTTTTAAATTTAGTATACAAATCGTCATTTAAATAATTATTGATGTAACTTAATAAATTTGTTCTTTCTTTTATTAAATTTATTTTTGTATTTTTTTTAATTAAATTTTTTAACTCTTCATCTTCATTAATTTCGTTTAATAATAATTTATCAAATGAATCGTTAGTAAAATGTTCACTTAAATTATTAAAAATTATATTAGATTTTTCTGGTATATTTGAAATTTTAATTAATTCTTCATTTATATTTAATATATAATATGGTAAATCATTTGTCATGAAATATTTAATCTCTTGAAGATTTATATCAAAATTTGTTAAAATGTAATATTTATCCATAAATTAAATCATTAGTTCTTTATAATTGTTAATAAGAGTTAGATCATTTGTTGATTCAAATTCATCACTGGTAAGATAATCATATATAATTTTTAATATATCTTTTGTTTTAGAATCCAATTTATTATTATGATGATCTAAATTATACTTTATTAATGAATATAAAACGTGTGCTCTATAATCTTTTATTGATGTCATTTTAAGAGTAAGCTTTAATAAACGATTAATTTGTACATCAATAATATTAGAACTATCATTTAAATAATTAAAGTGTTTTAATAAATCTATCGTTTTTTCAATCAAATTTATAACAACTGGACTTTGAATTTGATAGTATGGATAGTATGCAATACTTTCAGTTAATAAAAATGTTAAATTTGAAAGTAATTCATTATACTCAAAAATATATGTATTACAATTAAAAAATGTTACGCTTTTAAAATATGAATACATTGCGTTAATTAACTGAATATTATTGTATGGATCATGTGAATATGCTCTAAATAATAATAATACTTTATTGTAAAAATGTACATCTCCACAATAAAGATGAAGTTTACAAATGTTTGGATATAAAAGTTTAATTGTTATTAAATCACAATCAATAACGCTTGGAATACGTGAAGTATATTCATGTTCACTGTCCAAACATTTTGTTGAATCATCTAAACTTTCACAATTAAGTTTATAACCATTATTTGCAAAATGTTTTATTATATTATTTATTTGTTTTCCATTAAGAACTTCAACTTTAAGATATGGAAGTAAATGTTCAAAAAACATTCGAATAAATTCTTCTTCTTCTTCATTTGAAACTCTTGATCTATAATTATTTGTAAAATAGACAATGTTTTGTTCTATAATAGCTAGTTCACGATGCTCATTGACATTAACAGAAATTTCATTTATATAATCTGTTTCAAGTTTTTTCAAATTTTTATTTTCTATAAAATTATCCATATAATTGGTAATACGTCGAAGAAATGTACGTCCATAATCATTATTCAAGTTTTTATCAAATATATTTTTAGTTTTACTATGACCAATTATTTTAAAATCATTAAGAATATTTTTTAAAGTTGAAAGAATGTCAAGAAGTGGGCCTTTTTGATCTAAATTGTTATTTTTATTTAAACGTTGTCTTGCATAACCAAATTCTTGTAAAAGTACTTTATCAATTGAAACTAAATAAGAACCAGTTTCATCTGAATTGTGGAATTGAGGTAGACTTTGTATAATATCGCGAGATTGTAAACTATAACCTACAAAATTTAAAATATTAAAAAGTTTTTGTTGATAATATTTATAATTATTAGTTGTTATTAAATTATTATTAATTTCAGTTGTAAAAAAATTAATTAGTTCTTCCATCAAATTGTTTATATTATACATCTCACTTTTACTAAGTTTAATATAAGTACATGAGTTATTTAATTTATTTATTAAATCATCAATGTATTCAGTATAATTTGGTTTAAAATCCTTGACATATGTAGTTTCACTTTGAAATGCGTTAAAACTTGATTTTGTAATATAAGTTGATGCATAATTTTTATCTGGCTCAACGATTTCATTAAAATATAACTTATATATAAAACTTGTATCAGAATTTGTTGAACGAATTATTAATTCATTGAAAGTAAATTGTGTTTCAATTATACGACAAAAAAAGTTTATATCATTTACTATAAATTTATTTGTGTCAGAAATCAAATAAGTATATAATTCATTGTATATTACTTTGTTCTCATTAGAACAAATTACTGTCATGGATTTGCTCAAAATAACTGTTACAGTTGGATATTTTATAAATTGATCCCATGAAATTTGATTTTGATTTCTACAGTCAATTATTAAACAATTAGCGCAAATGCTTAAACTCAAGAGAATAAGTACGATTTTATAAAGTTTATTCATTTTATCAAAGTAATGTATGTTTTAATCTTTGCTTAAATATTAAATTAGTAATATCTATTTATATTTTTTCATTTTTATAAAAAAATATTTGATTTTAAACAATTATCTAAAGCAATAGTATCAATTTGAGTATAACATGTTTGTTGTTGATGTAAAACATAATCGATAAATAGCTGACGATAATTTGATGTTTTACAATAATAACTTAGAATTTGTTTTAAATTGATAGGATTGTCTAAATTTTGTTGAATATTATATAGATCATTTTTATTAATGTAAGTAAGTGCTAAAAAACTTATATCTTTATTTTTATTTGTATAATCAAATGATTGTAAAATACAAAGAGAATTTAAATTTGAACTTTTTAAACTTTCAAATGAAAATTGTTTAAATATATTTGTTGTTTTGCAACGTAAATTTGGACAAATAAAATTATTAACAAAAATTGTTTGAAGAGCACTTAATAAATTCTTTGAATATAAATGTTTATGAAAAAAAACATTAAATAATAAATGGGTTATTGAATTACTAACTAATTCTACTGAAGGATCATATATAAATGCAACTGTATCATTTATCAAATAATTTTTAAAATTAGTATCAAAATAATGATTGTCAGTTAATACATATAATGTTATTTCAGGTACTTCAATATCTGGAACTAGATAAGTATCAAACCATTTAGTTATCAAATCTATTATAAATTTATCAAGATTAGAAGAATGAGTATACGACAATTTTCCACAAATGTTTATTTGTATCAACTTTGATGAAGAATATTTAACTAATAATTTATTACAATTTTCATATGGCTCAGTGTAAAATAAAAATGCACGACAACCACTATAATTATCATTCTTCATTTTAAATAAATTACAATCAAACTTTGTATAATCGGATAAACTATGATACACTTTACCTTTCAATCGATTTGAATCTTCCAATTTACTTACTATATCAACTAATTTCTGTTGAGAATTTTGTGATAATTTACCATACTTAATCAATTGATGTGTAAAAGTTGTCAATTTATCAATATATAATTTATTATTATACAAATTATTATTTAAATTAATAAATAATTTGTTATAATCAAATTTAGTCAATTTATTAGTTATTAATCCTTGGCCAAATTTTGGATGAAATAGTTCAAATCTAAATGCTTTCATCCACTTAGACAATAAGATTATTTTCAACGAAGAATCAGGAAGATTTATTAATTGATTAAATTGATTTGCAATATTATTTACAAATAGTTGTGAAATAATAAAATTATAATACACATATATTAAATCTTGTGGATTATTAACGTTTAAAGTATTTAATGTTTTAAAAAAGTTTGAAACATGAGTGTTAATTTTATTATATATTGTCTCATCTAAGTTTTTCGTATTTCCAAATAATGTATTAAATACAATTATTGAAATATAAAAATTACGAACTGGCATTTTACTTTTAGGTAACTCTTTCAAAACTAAATTTAAAGTTTCTTTTGAAATTTTATTTGATTCTATATAATTTAACAATGAAAGAGAATAATTTAAACTACTTACATCTTTCATTGTTTGAATTGAACTGAAAGTGCTTTTTGTAATTATTAGGTTATTATCATAATTGTCTTGATTTATTTGATATTTAAATAAAGTACTCATATTTTTTCGATCATCCATTTTAAAATCATGCAAAACAACTTCAGCTTGATCACGCTGAGATCGTGAAAGGGGAACTTGTAAACATATACACTCAATTAATGGAATTAATAATAAAAATATAAACAATAGTTTACAATTCATTTTTTAGGCGTTTATTTTCAAGTAATACAATTTATTTTTAAGCAATGTAATTAGTAGTAATAGAATTAGTTTATTCACTTTATTATTCAATCATTATTGTTTTTATAAAATTTTGTAAATTTATCATTAATTTATTGTCACTATTTGTATCAAGTATACTTGATGATATATTTTCATCTTTAATATTATATTCATAATACATACTTTTTTTCAATAATTCTCGGGTATAATCAATTAAATCGTTAGGATTTTCTGGATTTAATATATTTATTACAAATATTTTTGAAAATGGATTTTGTAAATATTTATTAAATAATCTATATCCTCCATCAAGAATATATTTGTTATTAATACAAATTAATGGATTTGAATTTAATAAATTAAAATAAGTTTCTTCATTATTTGATTTTGTTAATTCATATACATACTCATTTACAAATTTATTTAAATAAAATAATAAATGAGTTTTATCTAATATTACTTTTAATTTATTACATTCAATAAAAGAATAAGTTAATACAATTTTATATTGATTTTTATCACAAAAATTTAAAATATCCATAAATTTATTATTGTTATTATCACAACTTAATAATTTGTAATCTGTAATTAATTTATGATTTGTATCTAAATTAATGAATACTTTTGAATAAATATATTTATCTAAACTTTTTAAAAAGTGTTTTAATTCAATAATTGTATTTGTATCATTTTTTTCATTAAATTCTAATATTTTTACTTTAATTTCTTCAAATTCAAAAGTAGAAAGATCTTTTAGTAAAGTATATTCACAAATTAGTTGTCCATCGACTACTGAAATAAATCGTTCAGAATATAATTTTTCAAGAATAATTTGGGAAATTAATTTATTCATAATATCACTATTTTTAATTTATAATTCATTTATGAAATTATCTAATATATTAGTTTTAAATTCAAATAAAATCAATAATCAAACATTTCAAATGCTACAAACACATCAATTTCATACAACTTTTATTTTTCTTGATATAAAAAATATATCTAAACGATTTTTTAGATTATTAAAAACAATTTATTTATTTATTATTCCAACATATAAATATTCATGCATTGATAATATATCTAATTATATTAAATATAGAGCATAGCTCTAGACTTGTCGTAGAGATAACATTATAAAATATAAACTTTTTAATAAAAATGAAAATTAAAAATTAGTAATTACTAACAAAATTAATAGAATTAAAAAGATATTATCAAAAAATATTATCAAAATGAAAACCGTCTTTTTTATCATTTTATTAATTAAATTTACTTTTGCTTTCAACCCTATCGAGCAAATTAAAAGTAAATTCAGTTTAAATGACTTATACATCGATAATTATCAACGTTCTATTTTTAATGGAACAATAATCCTCAATGATTTGAGAACGATGAATTATACAATAAATATGGAAGATAAAATGTATGTTACAATGAGAAGTTCATTAATACCATCAAATCTTCGTGATGAATTTAAAACAATATTTAATTTGGAAATGAGTAAATTAAACACATCAATCATTTATTGCATTAAATGCCCTTGTAGGTTAATTAGTGCTTTTGCAAATGAATATAAGTTGAATCTTAGAGTAATGTGCATTACACTTAAAACAAACGTTAACAATTCAACAGTTAACAATTCAACAGTTAATATTCCTAAAATAGATTATATTCCTAAAATGAATTATATTCCTAAAATATATTACATTCCAATAATAATTCTATTTGCTATAGTATGTATTTTGTTTACTTTCAAAATAATTCAATACAATAAGTTGTTTTGTAAAAAATCCTACAATAAATCTAAAGCAAAGATCTATACTCGTTTATCAACTGAAGAACAAACAACTGATAAACAAAAGACTAAAGAACAAAACCCTGAAGAAATTTTAATGATACAAATTTAAGAATTAAATAAATCTTCACGTTGAATAGGATCCATTACTTTATCATATTTAAAATGTAAATCTGCATTATATAATGATTTGTCTTCATAAGGAATTATAGTTGAATCAATTTGATTATTTGTTGGTAAAATATTCATCTTTAATTTATAATTTACATCATTAGTTATTCCTATATTTTCAGTATTTTCATTTCTAAATTTATCAATTTTTGCAGGGATAATTTTATTTAAACTATATATATTTGACATTTTTAAATTTTTATTATTTTTTATTAAAAGATTAAAGTTTGGAAGAGGATTTTTTAATTTATTATTTGAAATATGAAAATTTATATTTGGTAATATTTTTTCAAATTTTATTTTATTTATAAGTACACTTTTAAGTTTTGATCTAATATCTGTTATACGATCAAAATATTTATTAAGTGATATATTTAAAGGTGAAAAATTAATTGGATTACGCAACATATGACTATTTAATAATTGAGTTTTATATAAAGTAAGATGATTAAAAGGTTTTCTAAATTGATTATAAATATTATTTTTATAAAGTCTATCTTCAGCTAATGATATAGTATCTGGAATATTATAATTTATATATTTCATTTGATTAATGTTATGTTTTTTATTAATCAAAGTATTTAAATTATCTAAAGATACTTTTTCTAAATTATTATAGTTAACATATTTTATTTGATTAGTATCATATTTTTTATTAATTAAAGTATTTACATTATTTAAAGATACATCTTCTAAATTATTATAGTTAACATATTTCATTTGATTACTATTATATTTTTTATTAATCAAAGTATTTACATTATTTAAAGATACATCTTCTAATTTATTATAGTTAACATATTTCATTTGATCAACATCAACTATATTATTTAATAAAATATTAGTAAAAAGTCCACTGTGTATTGAATGATTATCATATTCATATTCTTTAGGTGAAAAATATTTATTGCGTAAAATATATTTATTAAATGAAGACGATTCAAAATTATTATTAATTATTTCTTGAATAAATTTTATTTGTTGAACTCCAATTTTTAACTTTACTATATTTGGATAAAGTGTATTTAATACAGAAGCTGCTGTAAATTCATCTTTAAAATAATTATTTCGAAATAATACTTTATAAACTTTATTTAATAAACTAATAGAAATTGGTGCTTCATTTTCTTTAAACACAATAGTTTCTTGACATTTCTTTTTTAATAATTGATTTTTTAATAATGTTGGTGTAATATTTGGATAAACTTTATCAAAATATATAGTTTTAAAGAATTTTTTGCGCAACATAGACGTGGGAATATCAAATTGTTTATCAGCGATTGTATAAGTAAATTGTTTATTTTCATTAAAATATTGTTTTCTAAGTTTTGTAATGTCAAATCCCATTTCTTTAGATCGTTTCGCTTCGATAAATTTTGGATAAAATATTTCAACTTTTTTTAAATTTGAGTTAATTAAACAAGATATTTGTTCATTTGAGTTAACATGTAAATCTAACGGTTTTAAATCAATATTTTTTAATTGTTGGTCTTGTGATTGAACAATTATTTCTTGATTATTTTTATTAAAATTTAAATCTATATTTCTTGCAATATGTGGTCGATAAACTGAATCAGTATTTGGATATTTAAGTTTATAATTATCATTATTTAAAAGTTCAAGTTTAGATGCTGGAGATTTTTTTGATAATCCATATAATTTTTGGTTTGATTGATCTAAATTTAATTCATTAGTTATATTAATATTTGATCGATTATTTAATTTAGATAAATTTGTTGTTTCATTGTTAATATCAATTAAACGAGTATTGTCTATATTTAATTTTGTTAATTCTCGCTGAGGTATAAATGTATTTATTTTAGGTAAATTTAATACTTTATTTTCAATCATTTTTTTATATTCATCTGAATATTCGTCGTAATGGTCAATATATTTTTGACGGTGGCGTAAAATTGGACGATGAATATAATTATCAGTTTCAATATTAATATAATCTGTATTATTATTCTCTTGATAAACATTAAAAGTATCAATAAGATGTAAATTATCATCTGAATATAGATTATCTCCTCGAAGCATAAAAATGAATTTCTTATTATATTTTATTATGTAAAAATGGCTTTATTCGGTGAACCAAAGATAATTCTTATGACTATTAATGGACAATTTATTAATAAAATTGATCTTGAAATGTTGAGTTTTACAATATTTCCAAATGAATTATATTCAAATGAAATTATTAAATTTATTGGATATAATAAAATATATTGTTTTGACAGTGCAAACGCATTTCATTCAAATGAAAGTAAATTCTTTTACAATCAATGTACATTTGAGTTTAAAAATAAAATAACTGTAAAATTGTATGCTAAAGGATCGTTTATTGTAACTGGTGTGAAAGATGAAATTATATTTAAAAAAATAATAAATATTGTAACTAAACTTATAAGTAAAAAAAGATATTTATTTACAGATAATAAATTGTCTTTAATCTATAGCAATAAAGATAATCGAGTACAACAACATAAAATATCACTTGCAAATTATTCTGTCCAATTGACTAAGTATGAGTTTAATAAATATAAAATTATGCAACTTCCTTCAATAATGGATAAAACTGATGAACTTCAAATTGAATCAATAACTGATATTTTTAGATTTTCATCGATTTCTGTTAAATTTACTAATATAAATGGAAATATTGATTTTTATAAAAATAAAGTAATATTTTCATTACAAAATGTTAAACAAGATTATCCATTGTTTATTTCATTTTTTGAAAAATATAGACTTAATATGATTGGAGTACCAAATGATAAGTTATCAACTAAATATCAATTTTTAGTTTCAATTATAAAAAAACAAGATAAAAAAGATTTACCAAATGTGAATCTTTTAAAATTTAATAAAAAATCAAATATTCCATTGTAGAATTATTTTTTAATATAATCTACTTTAAACTTTTTAATTAATTGATCAGGACTTGGTAAAATAACTAATCCATGTGGTAAAATACTAGTAAGAAACGTTTGTTTATTATCTTTTACTAGTGGAACTATATCTTTTATTGGTTTAATTTTTTGTTTTCCAGCGTTAACTTTAAAATCTTTACGTGAATTATCAATAAACTCAGCACAGGGAGATGATAAATCACATTGATCATTTGATGATAAACATTTATTCATTGTAGTTGAAATAATAAAATTAAATAAATATAATATTTGAATTACAGTACTGTGCCCTTGAAGTGATTCAAGTTGTGAATTTGGTGTATCAATTAAAGTTAAAAATTCATTTATTAAATCAGGATTTGTTTGTAAGTTACATTGATTCTTTTGATAATAATTAGTATAAAAACAAGAATAATATGTTACTTTACCAATGTTTGTTATATTATATTTTTCATATAAATTAACATATGCGTTTAAAAGTGGATCAATATCATTTGAAATACAATTTCTTGCTTTAAATAATTCAACGGGTTCAATGTCAATACAAGGAAATCCCATTTTATTAATATTATTAAAGAAAAAGAATGGTAATAATTTATTTAATGACATTATAAATGAATACATTTCAATCCAATTTGATTTATCTTCTTCAATTTGATCATTCGCTGGAAATAAATATTCTTTATAATACATTGAATTATACATTGTTTCATTTGTATTTAATAATATGTAATCTATTTGATCTATATTATAATTTATATATTCTGAATCATCTTTAATATATGAAAATGTATTAAACAATATCATTATAATAAACATTTTTGTACTTATTTCAAGTGTAATATCTTTCATTTTAGTTTCATCTTTTGTTTTTAAAATAATAGTTAAATATTCAAAATAATTATAATCATTAATAAACTTACATATTTTTTGAGCTAATAAATCATCAAGTTTAAATGAGATATCATGTTTAGATTCAAGTTTATTATAATTAATAAAAAACCATGGGTATGAAAATGATAAATCTGAATATTTATATTTACATTTCATATTATCATATGTACAATATGATTTTGTTAAATTATTACTTTTTTTAAAATTTTTTATTAAACATATAAAGTATTCAATTAAAGCATATTTATTTTCCATAATTTATATTATAAAAATTTTATTACATATATTCATATAAAGTATTTACATTTAATAAATTAATACATAATTATGGTATCTGACTCATTATCTTGGTTATATTTTGAAAATGATATAATTCCTACAACTTGTATAAAGAACATTACATCTCCAATAATTAAACAAACTGATGATAAATTAAACTCAGACCCTTATTCTGATATTATAGAATGTTTTAATGAATCTAATTATTCTCTTATTCTTACATTTGATTTTATTTTTATGATTTTATTTCTAATTATACAAATTGTTATCGTTTTATTTTTATTTATAATATTATGAGTTTAAAAGAAAAAGATTCTGTTTTGAACCAATTTAATAATAATTTTATCAATTTTAACCATAGTAGTACAGATGTAATTAATAAAGATATTTTTGATCAAATAGTAAAAATTAACAGGGAGAATTTAACGCCAGATACAGTAACAGAGTTAAGTTCGCGTAAATTTGAGTCAGATATTTCTCCTTTTATATCTGATGATATTCCTAAAAAAATACAATTAGCTGAAATACTTGAAGAATCTGACGAAGATACGCACAAAGACTCAATTTTAATAGATATTGAATCACCTAATGAAAATTATCGTCCAATTGAACGGATAATAAGTAATGAATCAAAATATCAGACTAATGAAAAAATTGATGAAAAATATAAAACTGATGATAAAATTTATGAGAAAATTTATGAAAAAATAGATGAAAAACCAGATGAAAGATATAAACCAGATGAAAGATATAAACCAGATGAAAGATATAAATCAGATGAAAAGTATGATGATTCAGTAAATTTTATTAAAACTGGTGACAAATTAGATTATTATAAGACAATAACAAATTATATATTATTTGGAAGTAAGATTATTGAAACTGGAGTTTCTTCAAAAATAACTCCTCGTTTTAATTTTATAAATATTGATGGATATACAAATGAATTAACAAAAAGTAAAGATGAATTATCTTCAGTATTAACTGAAATTGATCCATTTAAAAATATGCCAAATTCATTAAAAAATCCATGGGTAAGATTATTATTAATATTTGTGATTCCATTAATTGGAGTTTCATTACATAATTATTTTAATCCAAAACATTTAATTACGTCAACAAAAAGACATAAACCTTCAACATATGAAAAAAGTAATTTAATTTCTCGTAAACACAATCCTTCAACAAAATATAGAAATGAATCAACTTTATTTCAAGAACAATCAAATGAAGTGCCTAAAAAACAATCATCAACAAAAAGTTCAAATTCAGGAATAAAAACTGGAGGAATATTTAATTTTAAAAAAAATAAAACTAATAAAATGGATCAATTTAAAAAGATTTGAATTATGGACAAAAAAACTGAATTACAAAAAGATGAAGATATAAATCTTTCACTCAAATTCGTAAAGAATATTAATAATTGCCTTGATGAAGTTGGACAATCACCATTAAATTTCCTTTCAACAAAAATATTATTATTAAATAATTCAATAATTTATTATACTCCATCAATTATTAATGCAACTTTAAAATTATATTATCCTGTTAAATTAAATGTAGATTCATTACTTCAAATTAAATCAGAAGATTTATATTTTTCTCCTATGTTTATTATTATTAATTTATTATTTCAAAAAAAACCTATATCAGATATAATTTCAAAAATTTCATTATTAATGAATGTATATGATATAATTCCAATTAATTATTTACTTCCTTGTACAGCAGAAGCTCAAATTAAATATATACTTTTATATTGTTATATTTTTGGAGCAAATATTTGGCAATTACAATTTATTAATGAAGTTTATGAAATTAATTATAAGAAAAATACTATTACTACGAATTTTATGATTTTAAAAGGAGGTGAATCTAAATTTGATGATACTACATGTATTTATGAAAAATCTGATTTAAATGATTTTTTTAAATTTGATGGATTAAATGGATTAGATATATTAGCTCTTAAATATGGAACAGAATTTCAAAATAAAACTTATAAAGAAATGTATAATAAAGTTGATGAAGAATTTAATAAAGTATTAATTGAGTATTCAAATGATGTTTTATATGAACCATTTATTCAATCTCTTTTAATTGATATTATTAAACAATCAAAAATTGAAGATGAAAATAAACGATTTGCAATTATTAAAAATTATGTTATAACAATGAGTATTTTATTAAATGTTAACTTATCAATTTCATTTATTGATCAAATGATGAAACTTGGAAAACAATTTAAAAATATTAAATGTATTTTAGTACAATATAGAAAAGAAGAACAAATTAATTTAATAAGCAAACTTTATTTTACTGAAAACTCTAAGACTAAATCATTTATAACTAATTTATCTGAACCACAACAATTTTTAGCTAATTTAACAAATAATATTTATAAATATGTTTTAAAACAACCAATTGTTAATATTTATCAATCTGATAAATTAAAACAATTAATTGAAAAATTTAAAAAAGAATCAATTTTTAAAATATTAGATAATAATAGTAATACAAAATATGAAATAAATTATATTAATTCAATTATACAATTTAATAAATTATTTAATTTTAAAATTGGTAAATAATAAACAGATTTATGGTTAATAATCAATTACAAATACCTGAAAATTTATATAAATCTGAAGAAGAATTAGAAAAAAGAATAAAAAATACACTTAATAAATTATTTGAAATTAATAATAAATTTGATAAAACATTAAAAGGAGGATCTAAAACATTATCTCCACATATAATTAATTTTCCTCCATTATCAAAAAAGACATCTCAATTAAATAATATATCTCAATTAAAAAAACCATCTCAATTAAATAATATATCTCAATTAAAAAAGATTGAACAAATATCTAATAAAATTAAATATAATAATACTAATGATAATGCAGATACTGATGATGATGCAGATTCTGATGCATTTATTCCATATGATAATATTTCTAATTCATTACCATTTGATGATCTTATTTATCCAAATGATAATACTCTTTCTGATAATACTCTTTCTGATAGTACGCGTTCTGATAATACTCGTTCTGATAATACTCGTTCTGATAATACTCGTTCTGATAGTGCGCGTTCTGATAATACTCGTGCTGATAATACTCGTGCTGATAGTGCGCGTTCTAATAATACTCGTTCTGATAATAGTCGTTCTGATAGTGCGCGTTCTGATAATACTCGTTCTGATAATACTCGTGCTGATAGTGCGCGTTCTAATAATACTCGTTCTGATAGTACTAGTTCTGATAGTGCGCGTTCTGATAATACTCGTTCTAATAATACTCGTACTGATAGTGCGCGTTCTAATAATACTCGTTCTGATAGTACTAGTTCTGATAGTTCGCGTTCTGATAATACTCGTTCTAATAATACTCGTGCTGATAGTGCGCGTTCTAATAATACTCGTTCTGATAGTACTAGTTCTGATAATTTATTTAATACTGCGCGTTCTGATATTACGCGTGATGATAATAAGCGTGATGATAATAGACGTGATGATAATAGTGAGCGTGATGATAATAAACGTGATGATAATAAGCGTGATGATAATAAGCGTGATGATAATAGGCGTGATGATAATAGACGTAATAATAATAGGCGTAATGATAATAGACGTAATGATAATAGACGTAATAATAAAACAAAATTAGATTCAGATGAAAGTTCTTCTGATGATTCATATAGTCCAGTCCGTAGAATTCAATCTAAAAAATCAAGAAAATATGAGTATCGTTGTTGTTCAGATAATATTAGATTAAAAGATTTATTAAAAATGATACAAAATGACAATAAATGTGATAAAACATATCAAGTTGAAAATAAAACATTATTAACAAGTATTAATAATAATCTTGAAAAGTTATTATTTGTAATTTGTACTTCTCATCCAGATATGAGTAATAGAATGGTTAAAGGGCCTGGACTTTATCCAACACGACAATGTAAAAATTGTATAAATTAATCAAATATAATTCTTTGAATAAAAAATAATTCTTCATCAGATATAATATCTTCAAGTATTTGTCGAATCATCGAAAAAATATCATCTTTATATTTATTAAAATCGACTGTATATTTCATTGATTTAATTTGATCAAGAGTAGCTATTTTATCTTTAACTTGAGGATTTGATGCAAGTTCTGAAACAAAAATATAAATAATTTTATCACCTCCTTTAAAAGTAATTCCATATTTTTGAAGTTTTTTAGCTAAAAATAAATGTGGAGTGTTTGAATCTTTGTATTCATGTTCATCTTTAAGTGTTTTAGTTATTGCAAAGTGTTCTAATGGAAAGTTATGTATATTATCAATAGTATCTGAAATATATGATTTAATATCAAATAAATAATCATCAGAGTTGATAAGAATATTAAATATTTTTTGTTCCATATTTTTAATAATAATAGGAGTATCGCGCTTAACCGATAAAAATCCTTTAATTTCATATTTATTTCCTATAATTCCAAATCGTCTCTTTTTTTTAGTACCAAGAAATAATATTTTATATATTTTTTCAGTTTCAATTTTCATAGCAGATGGAAGAGTTGAATTATATAGTTCAAGTAACTGATCTAAATGAAGTTCAATTTCTTGAACAGTTTTTGTATTATCTAATGAAACAACAAAAACAGAATCAGTATCTCCACCAATAATTTTGTAATTATTTTGTTCTACATACTCTTTAAGCATGTTTAAATGAATTCTTCCATACGCAGGAATAGACGCTGCAAGATATTTATTATAATGAATACTATTATTATCTCCAATTGAACCATATATTGAATTGTTACTAACTTTAAGATTGAGTTGTTTAATATTTAAAATATTTTGTTCAATAATAGACAGGGTAATATCATTCAATAATTTTTTAATATCAGCTCTTGAATTAATAAATGATTCACAAAATGAAGGAACTAAACCTTTTTTAATATGTGGTTTTAAGAAATATAAATCTGTTCCTTCTACTTCAATATGAAATAAATTATCATCTAAAATATTATATTTTTCTTTTAGGTCATGAGTAATAAGAGTAGTCTGACAAATATTATATGCAATAATAATTGATGGATATAGTGAATTAAAGTCCATTACAAAAACATTAAAGTATTTACCAGCACATGGAGTTAAAACAGTTGCACCTTCATATTTATCAATTACACTGTTAATATCAACATGTTTATTTTTAATAGCCCAATTATTATTTAATAATGATTTAGTAATCATTGCTTGATTTAAATAACTATTTCCCTTTGAAATACTATCGCGTAAAATAATAGATCTTAATTTAGCTTTTAAAATATAAGTAGTTAAAAAGTTCTGCTTATTAATTAAATATTTAGTTAATCTTGTATCATTAACACAATATCCTAACACTTTTTTCATAATATTAATATCATCATTATATTTATAAAAATCTGATAATTCTACATTATTTTTAATAATTGAAACAAATAATTTATTTGAATCTTTATTTTCTATAATAATATTTTTATCACAATGTAAGTTTAAGATATCATTTTCAAGATATTCAATTTTGATTACTTGAAGATCAAGATTATAATAATTAATTTCTTCAAATGAATTAAAAGTTATATCACAATTCATACCTTGAGTAACTTGAACATACTTGCAAGTAATTATATTTGTATTAATTGAAATAATTTCAGTTCTAAGATATTTAGCACATAGATAATTCAAATTGTTTTCTTTATTTTTATCTGAATCTCTATTTTTAAATGTACAAAGTAAATCAAAGTGAATAAATCCAGAAAATGAAACTTTATTTTTAAAAAATGATAACATCATTGGAAATGATTTAATTAATTTATAATTAAAATGTGTTTCTAATCGATAAAGAATAAATGGTAAATCAAAATTAGTTCCATTAAAATCAAATATAATATCACATGATTCCATTTGTTTAACAATATGTATTAATAATTCACTTTCAGCTTTAAAATTAAATTGATTATCAATTCCATAAAATTCAAGTTCGTCAACAGTTAATACTTTTTTATTACCAAGATATGCAATAAAATATTTATCTTTATTTAAATTGTTTAAAGTTGTTTTACAATAACTAATACAAATAATTTTATCTAATTTTTCTTCTTTTACAGGAAATCCACCTTCAACATGACACATAACTTCAATATCATATCCTATAATAGGAATAATTAAATTAGGAAAAAACAAATCGTGTTTCTCGGCAGTTACATTACTAATATCAGAAGATAATACTTCATAACTTATTACTTTATTATCTGAAATTGAAAGAATTTTATAATCTTGAATACAAATAATAATAGATGGATCAAGTTTGTTTTGATTAAAAAATTGGTATTCTAAATTATCTTCATAGTTATATATACTTATCTTCTTAATATCAAAATGTTTTTTAAGCCTCAATAAATCAGCTTTAGTTTTACAAATAATTTTAATAAAACTATTAACTTCACATGCATTTATTGAATAACTATCTTTTTCAAGTTTAGATTCATAAATTTCTTCAGAATGAAGTGCTTGTGCAAGATAAAACATATTTGTTTCAGTATTTTCAATTAAAAAAGAGGGATAGTAATCTTTAATATAAATAATTGATTTTCTATGATCAATCATTCTTAACGCAAGGCAAAGACGATGTTTTGAATACATAAACGCATCTATAATAAATCCACAAATCATTTTGACATAAACAATGTATATAATTATTCATTTTTTAATTAATAATTTGTTAGTATAATTTGTTTAATTTGTTTAATTACATTTGTAATATTTGGACGTTCTTTTTGATCCAAGTTTAACATTTGTAAAATAAGTGTTTGAAATTGTGGATTAATAGATCTAATTGTAAAATCAAGTTTTTCAGATTTAAATTGAGTTAATACATGATTAATTTCTTCTTTATCACAGCTGATGGATATGTTAGTATAATTAAATGGAAATTTAAAAAAATAAAAATAATAAGTAATAATTCCTAATGCCCATATATCAACTTTATTATTATAATTAACTTCAACAAGTTGTTCTGGTGGGGCATATGGTATTGTATAATAATGTCCAAAAGCATCAACATTATTAAATTTTGAAAATCCAAAATCACATAATTTTAATGAGTTATCTTTAATTAAAATATTTTCAAGTTTTAAATCTGCATGTACAATATTTTTAGTATGAATAAATTGTATTAATAGAGAAATATTATATAAAACTGATAACATATTATATTCATCAAGTTCAATGTCATTTAATTTGTCAAATAAATCTCCTCCATTTGCATATTCAAGTATTAAATAATAAAAGATATTATCTTTAAATATATCAACAATATTAATAATATATTTTGATTTTAAATATAATTGAATTTTAATTTCATTTAAAGATCGTTTACTTTTTTTAAGTGTCTTAATAACAAACTTTTCATTAGTTAATCTATTTTTACAAATATATAACTTTCCACTAAATCCATAGCCAATAGATAGTTTAGTAATTTTATAAATATCTTGTATTTTTTTTGTATTAAATATTACGCGTGGTAACGTTTCTGTTCGTAGTTTAGCTTCAGCTAATGAATTCATAAAAGATATAATAAGTTTAATAATTTATTATAAATACGTATGATAATATAAAGTTAATAAATATATGTAATAATCTAAAGTTAATAAGTTTAATAATATAAATAAGTTTAATAATATAAATACGTGTGATAATCTAGAATTAAAAAGTTAATAAATATGTGTGATAATATCAAATTAATAAGTTTAATAATTTATTATAAATACGTGTGAATAATATAAAGTTTAATAAAATATAATAAATATAAATCCTACGAATAAAATAAAGTTTAATAAAATATAATAAATATAAATCCGGCGAATAAAATTTAATAAAATATAATAAATATAAATCCTGCGAATAAAATAAAGTTTAATAAAATATAAATCCGGCGAATAAAATAAAGTTTAATAAAATATAATAAATATAAATCCGGCGAATAAAATTTAATAAAATATAATAAATATAAATCCGGCGAATAAAATAAAGTTTAAGAAAATATAAATCCAGTGAAAAAATAAAGTTTAAGAAAATATAATAAATATAAATCCGGAGAATAAAATAAAGTTTAATAATATAAAGTTTAATAAAATATAATAAATATAAATCGGGCAAATAAAATAAAGTTTAATAATATAAAGTTTAATAAAATATAATAAATATAAATCCGAAGAATAAAATAAAGTTTAATAATCTAAAATTTAATAAAATATAATAAATATAAATCCGGCGAATAAAATAAAGTTAATAAGTTTTTAAAAAGTTAATAAATCTACTGAATAATACAAAGTTTAATAAATAGTTAATAAATATAAATCCGGCGAATAAAATAAAGTTTAAGAAAATATAAATCCGGAGAATAAAATAAAGTTTAATAATATAAAGTTTAATAAAATATAAATTGGGCGAATAAAATAAAGTTTAAAAAAATATAAATCCGGCGAAAAAATAAAGTTTAATAATATAAAGTTTAATAAAATATAATAAATATAAATCCTGCGAATAAAATAAAGTTAATAAATATAAACCCGGCAAAAAAATAAAGTTTAATAATATAAATTTAATAAGTTTTTAAAAAGTTAATAAATACGTGTGATAAAATAAAGTTTAATAATATAAAATTTAAGAAAATAAAGTTTAAAAAAATATAATAAATATAAATCCGGAGAATAAAATAAAGTTTAATAATATAAAGTTTAATAAAATATAAATCGGGCGAATAAAATAAAGTTTAAGAAAATATAAATCCGGAGAATAAAATAAAGTTTAATAATCTAAAATTTAAAAAAATATAATAAAGTTTAATAATCTAAAATTTAGGAAAATATAATAAATATAAATCCGACGAATAAAATAAAGTTTAATAATCTAAAATTTAAGAAAATATAATAAATATAAATCCGACGAATAAAATAAAGTTTAATAAAATATAATAAATATAAATCCTGCGAATAAAATAAAGTTTAATAATATAAATCGGGCGAATAAAATAAAGTTTAATAATATAAATTTGGCGAATAAAATAAAGTTTAATAATATAAATCGGGCGAATAAAATAAAGTTAATAAATCTGATGAATAATACAAAGTTTAATAAATATAATAAATAAGTAGAATAATGTAAATATATGTGATAATGTAAAGTTTAATAATATAAAGTTTAAGAAAATATAATAAATAAGTAGAATAATGTAAATATGTGTAAATACTTTACATTTTAATAAGAATACAAAAATAAAGTTTTGAAAATAATGAATGATCAATTTTATTAAATGCGTAAATGGTTTGTGTTAAAAATTCTGCAGTTTTTTTATTATTCATGACAGGAATTAAATTTTTAATATTATTAAGTATTTCTAAATGATAAACAAAAGATTTTAATTCAATAATTTTATAATTATAAAATATTTTAAGAACGTCTTGAAGTGAACTTTTAACAATAAATCCGTTGATAATATTTTTTTGAATAAAATTATTAGATATCTGATTATCAACAATATCAGCAATAATAATATAACTTAATGATTTAGGAACTAATACTTTATCCATTAATATTTTAACTTGTTTAAGTGTAGAATAATTAAATTGATATCTATAAAATTCATAACTAATTAAATGATTATATTTTTTAGTTACAGTTTCAATCATTTTTGGAACATCAGCAATAATAAATGTACAAATAGGAAAATTTGATTTAGTTCTATCCATTCTAAAATTATTATATCGACTAATTGCTCCATTAAATGTTGATTCAATTTCAATTCTATTATCATTATATCCATCATAATTGAATTTACCTTTACCATACAACACAGCATATTCATATATTTTTAATAAATCTATTCCATTTCTACAATTTAAATCAATCATATTAACATATTCAAAAACATTATTAAAATTTAAATATCTTCCCATAGTTGTAATAACATTAGTTTTAATAAAATCAAATATTTTATCATTTACAGGATCACGTTTAGTTACAATTTTTTTATCTTTAATTTTTTGTCCAATAAGAGTATATCCATCTTCGTAATTATTACTTAATAATACATAATCTTGAATTAATATAGGAGATTTGAGATATTCTAAAGTTTGTTCGCAGACCATTATATTATTTCCATGTTTTCTATTGTATTTAATTACAGCCATTGATTTGTCATATCTAATTCTTAAAGGCGTCCATGTAATATTATTAAAATCGTCAAATTCAGGAATAAATTCAATAACAATATTATTAACAATTATTTCATTATTTAATGTTTTTAAATAATTTCCATCATATTTAACATATGTATCTGTAAACTTTTTAATTTCTTCAAAATTTGTATTATTATCTAAATTAACTGTTTCAAATCCATATAAATCAATTTTATAATAATTTCCATCTTCTCGTCTAATTATAGTATCATTAATAATAATAAAAAAATCTAATGATGTTTCCTCAATTGGTTTCCATTTATAATCATCAATTTTCTTCTCTCTAGTTTTATTAAGTGACATTAATGATTGAAATATTATTCCATCACTTTTAATATTACTTGATTTGTTAACATTTATTAATTCAACAATTCTAGAAAAAAATTCTTCTTTAGTACTTGTAGGATAAATAGGATTTTTAACTTGCAAATTAACTAAATGAAATTTCTTAATTAATTCATTAGATTTTTCAAGTTTAGTAAATAGAGGAAGATCATTTACATTATCAATTTGATTACTGTATAGTAAATCAAAAATATAAAATGTATCTTCATACATTTCTGCGTCAAAAATAATATTTAAACTGTTATCATTACAGGTGTTTATAAAATAGCAGTTTAAAATATTGTCTATGTAAAGTATTATTGAATTAAATATCATGATAAAAACACGTTCTCCGTCAGTTTTAGTAAATACACAATGATTAACATTTATTTTATCAAGTAAATCTTCAATCAATATATTTTTAGGATTGCGTGTTTTAAGAATATCTAAAGATTTAGCATTTATTGCTTGTTTATAATTTTCTAAATATAAATTATTTTCAATGATAATTTTTTTATTACTAAATAAAACATTAGTTAAAGTATCAATATGTTTTTGAATAACTTTTGAATCTAAAGTATATGGAAATGTAAACTCAAAATAATATGTATTGTCATTATTTGCAATTAATTTAATAATATCATCAATTAATACAATTTGTTTATTTTCAAAAATTGGACCAGACATAATCTTTTTATCAATGACAAGTGTTTTTTCATTAATATAAATTTTATATAACTTATCATTAACGACAATTAAACTTTTAAAATATTCTGATTGAATAGTATTAGTATTATACAAATGATCAAATAAAAGTTGTTTATTAATCATATCTTCAATAATACTAAATATGTTATTATCTTTAAATTTAAACAATATTTGATAATCATTATCTTGAAATAAAACATTTCGTTCATTAATAAATTGTATTTTGTTATTTGCACAAATAATATCTAAAGATTGTAATATTTTATTATAAATAATATTTGTTATATTATATTTAAAAGTAATAAATAAATCTGCTTCATTATTAAAATTAACTTTGGAATCAATGAATTTTTTAAGATGATTATAATTTAATGAAATAATTTTATTATCCATAATTTAAGTATAGTGTAATTTAATTATGTAATATTAAAATCAGTCACAAATATATTTTCACATTCCATACATATAATTTTATATTTTAGATCAATATTATTATTTGCAAACATTTTAAATAATCTTTCAGACTTACATATTTCACAATATTGTGTTAAAGACATTAGTTTAGGATCATATTTAATATCTGCAATAATACTATTAATTTTAGAGAATTTTTCATTAAATAAAACTGTACCTGGTTTAATACACGAATATGTTTTACATGAGCTACAAATAGAATATAATTTTGAAGCATCTTGTTCATTTGAAGATTTATTTGGAATATGATCTTTACTCTTTTCTGTTGATATAATAGTCGAATTTCTACATATAACACACAATAAATTTTCTATAATACTCATCTTAGTCATAATAACTTAATAATAATCTATTCACTTTTAACAGTATTTTCTTGTGCCTTTGCAGGTTGTTTGAGTGTCTCTTTAAATTCATCAATGCTCTTACGAAGTGATTGTTTAAACTCCAGATCTTTGTCAGATAATTCAGTTGGAAGTAGTTGTGTAAAAACAACAGTCTCAATTAGTGGAACAAGTTTATTTCTTCCAAACTTATTTGAATCAACATAAACGGAACAGTTCAAAATATTTAGATTAAGCATCTCAACAAATGCAAAGACAATTTTAAAATATCTTACTAAACATTCATCTTTAACATTTTCACCAAGAGTATTTTTAATTAACTTTTTAACACTTTCATTATCTTGATAAGCTTGCATTCCTACATTATTACAATATTCTTTAAAAATATCAAAGCCAGAATGTTGATGAACTTGATCATGATGTTCATATTCACGACGAAGAAGTCTTGTTAAAATTAAACATACAAGTTTGACGTGGTAATCTTTTGATCCATCATCCAACTTATTGACATTAAATAAAAACTTATTAGCATATAACGTTTTTGCCTCAACAAGAGTTGTTGGAACTTGCTTTTGTCTACGTTTAACTTCTGTTACATTTACTTCTTCAGTTTTAGTAGTTTCATCCATTTGTGTTGTTGTATTTGTATTGCTATCCATAAATAAACAAAATTATATATTTATACATAATACAATATTTTGAATATATAAATGTTATACTGAGTCTAGCTTAAGTTAAATGGCATTAAAAATAAAGATTTTATTTTGAAGGCACTTATCTAATATTATTACTTTAAAATGTATAAATCTCATATTTAATTAGATAAAATTAACAGGTTATACTTTAGTCGACAATGACATATTTATTCAAGTTTAAATCGGCTGAATAGCACTGACATATTTCTTGTACGTAAAACTAGCTATGCTAATATAAAGGATTATTTTGTCGTTGTTCAATCGGCTGAATTAGCACTGACATATTTCTTGTAATATATACACATTATTTGTTGTCTTATAAAGATTTAAGCACTGACATATTTCTTGTAATATATACATATTATTTGTTGTTGTCTTATAAAGATTTAAGCACTGACATATTTCTTGTAATATATACACATTATTTGTTGTCTTATAAAGATTTAAGCACTGACATATTTCTTGTAATATATACATATTATTTGTTGTTGTCTTATAAAGATTTAAGCACTGACA
>Ga0247813_10000786_pt1 | contig 26111 bp, 28 predicted proteins | sample UWRJL169409C1_FD_180719 | JGI IMG/M metagenome (GOLD analysis project Ga0247813, IMG submission 180719) | Plant litter microbial communities from Arlington Agricultural Research Station in Wisconsin, United States - UWRJ-L169-409C-1 | ecosystem: Environmental > Terrestrial > Plant litter >...
GGCATCAAAGATCTGGTAGACGATGAGCAGACTAAAAATACAATTGAAACCTTTAAAACTTCCAACATTGCTATTACTCCGGAGGTAAGATTTTATATGGGCAAAGGTGTATTTCAAGGATTTTACCTGGCACCTTTTGTACGTTACGCTAAATACAACGCAGAAGGACCCTTTGATTTTGACGTTACCTTAACCAGTGGTACCAACTCACAAACTTTCACTCAATCGGTATTCTTTAAAGGTGGTGTAAATACCTATACTGGCGGTGTGCTGGTTGGTGCGCAATGGAAATTGAGCAAACTCGTTTACCTGGACTGGTGGATCCTTGGTCCGAGTTATGGTTTCTCTAAAGGAGGAATTGCTACACAGAAATCACTCAACGCTTTAGAGCAACAAGAACTTAGAAAACAGATTGGCGATTTTGTAGACGATCTGCCTATTGTTAAAGCAACATACAATGTAGATGGCAATGGCGCGAATATCGACTTTAAAGGTCCATGGGCAGGTGCAAGAGCTGGTCTTAACGTAGGATTCAGGTTCTAAAACCCATAGGAAACATTTCCTAATCAATCTGATCATTCCATCAGCTGTCGGAGAATTTCCTGAGCTGTCAGATAAAGATTAAAACATATAAGGCCTGCAAGAAATCAATCTTGCAGGCCTTTATCATTTAACAGGTTAAATATCTTCAGCTATCCCCCTTAGGGCAAGAACAATTAGCCGATAGTTTCTTTTACCAGTTTTGTATAAAAGTCATTCAGCTTCATGCCCGAAGCCGCTACCTGCTGAGGAATAAAACTCGTAGCCGTCTGGCCAGGTATGGTATTGATCTCAATAAAATAGAAATCTTCTTCATCACCCGTCAGGATAAAATCGATACGCACCACTCCCCTGCAGTTTAGTTTCATATAAATCGCCGTAGCAATTTCTTCCACACGTTTTTTCGTTTCCGGTCTGATTGGCGCAGGTGTAGTTTCTGTAGCTACCCCCGGCGTATACTTCGCTTCGAAATCGAAAAACTCCTTAGCCGTCTCTACCTCTGTCGCCGGTAAAACAGTCACTTTCCCATCCAGCTTCACCACTCCTACCGTGAACTCACGACCTTCGATAAACTCTTCAATCAGGATTTGTTTGTCTTCCTTAAACGCTTTGTCCAATGCCGACTGCAAGTCGTAAGGATTTTTCACCTTGCTCATACCAATACTGCTGCCACCATTATTCGGCTTCACAAAATATGGGAACTGCAATGTATCCTTAATTTCCGCCAGACTGTATTTACCATTTTTAAAAATCTGCATAGACTTAGCCACAAACAGATTCGGAATATCCTGTACAATCGACTTCGTATAACCCTTGTTCATCGTTACTGCCGAAGTCAGCGCATCACAAGTCGTATAAGGCAGACCAATCATATCAAAATAGCCCTGTAGTTTACCATCTTCTCCCGGCGAACCGTGGATCGCGATGAACACCCCATCAAACGTGATCTTACGCCCTTTGATCGTCACTGAAAAATCATTTCTGTCGACCTCTATTTTCATAGAATCTACCGGTTCATGATACCAGGTCAGATCTGTCAGCATTATTTTGTAAACATCAAACTTGTCAGTATCAAGGTTATGCGCAATTGTTGCAGCACTTTTTATCGATATTACCCATTCTCCCGTAGTACCACCAGTTAATAAGGCTATTGTTTTCTTCATCAGAATATATATAAGATATGCCCCAAAAATATTAAATAGTTCAGTCAGATATGATTTAAATTCCGATAAAATATTTTTTTAATCTAAATTTGAACAAAAATACCTAACACATCAAATCAATAAATGGCTAATTTCATCACCTACTTGCGGACTAAATCCTTCAGAAACAACCTTTTCGTCGCCATTATCACTGTTGTAGTCTTGCTCATCACGGCATTCTTCAGCTTAAGATATTATACCAAACATGGCCAGGGATTGAATGTTCCTGCAGTAAAAGGCCTATCATTTAGTCAGGCTGTAGCCAAACTCGAAGATCTTGGCCTGCGTTACGAAGTAGATTCTGCCTACATTATGGATATGCCCCCAGGTACTGTGATAGATCAGGATCCTGAAGCCGATACCTTTGTGAAAGATAACCGAACAATTTATTTAACCATTAACCGTGCTACTGCACCTACCGTTAAATTTCCAGATATACAATTCAAATCATTTATTGAAGCACAGTCTATCATTGGCAGTTTCGGCTTAAAAGTGGGCGACACGGTGTACAAAGCGGATGTGAGCAGAGACGTAGTATTAGATGTATCCTTTGGCGGTCAGCCCGTTAAACCAGGAGACATTATCCCTAAAGGCAGTAAGATCGACCTGTTATTGGGCGACGGTGGCGGAAATGAGGAAGTAGAAATCCCTAACCTGCTTGGCTTTACCAAAGATGAAGCTGCCTTCTCTTTAAGAGGCTCTAACCTGAAATTAGGCGTAATTACTTTCGAAGGAGATATTACCGATACCGCAAATGCCGTTATTGTAGCACAGAGTCCCGTACTTTCAGATACGGTAGCTACTGTAAAAATAGGTACACCAGTAAATATCACCCTGTCAAATAAAAAAATAAACTAGATTCCGACCAATCTCATGACTACCGAAAACACGACCAGCAAAAAAAAACCAACCACTAAAATTGTATTGCTCATTTTATTAGTCCTCCTTATCGGTGGGGGCTTTTATGGCTTCAGTCTCTACAAACTATTCTTCTCCCCTAACATTACAGGCAAAGAGAAATACTTGTATATCAAAACTGGCGGCAATATGGATGATCTGATGCGTGAGATCAAAACTAAGGACCTGCTCAAAGACTACGGTACTTTTGTGGAAGCTGCAGCAAAAATGGATCTGGTGAACCAGCGCCTAAAACCAGGTCGTTATAAACTCACTAAAAACATGAACAACAGAACCCTGATCAATACCATCAAATCCGGTAATCAGGATCCTGTGAAACTGAAGTTCCAGAACATCAGGAAGAAAGAAAACTTTGCCGGTTATTTATCCAAAAGTTTGGAAGCAGATTCTTTGAGCTTCCTGAAAGTGCTTGACTCTGCCGCTCTCGTAGAGAAATACGGTTTCACTACAGATAATATCTACACCATGTTTGTGCCCAACACTTACGAGATGTACTGGACGACTACGCCTATCGAATTTTTCGACAGGATGCAGAAAGAATATACCAAATTCTGGAACGCTGAACGTAAACAAAAAGCAGCAGCTTTAAACCTTACCCCGCAGCAAGTAACCATCCTGGCTTCTATTGTAGACGGTGAAGCGATTTATGATAAAGAAATGCCCATTATTGCCGGTCTTTACCTTAACCGCTTGAACAGAGGCATTCTTTTACAAGCAGACCCTACCGTGATCTTCGCTAATGATGATTTTACCGTAAAAAGGGTAACCAATGCGTTGTTAAGAACAGAATCTAAATACAATACCTACAAATACGCAGGCTTGCCTCCGGGACCGATCATGATGCCCAGCATTAATGCCATTGATGCAGTATTGAACAAAAACGACAACAGCTATATCTACATGTGCGCTACAGAAGACTTTTCAGGCTACCATGCCTTTGCAGAGACTAAAGCTGAGCACGAGAAAAACGCCAACAGATACCGCGCCGCTTTAAACAAGCGCAATATATTCAGATAAGATGCACACACACAGCACTAAGATAAGAGTAAGATACAGTGAGACAGATCAGATGGGTTACGTTTATAACGGTAATTATGCCCAGTACTATGAAGTAGGTCGCGTAGAAATGCTGCGCAGCCTGGGGATGACTTATGGCGGTATGGAAGCTTATGGTGTGATGATGCCCTTACTCGAACTGAAATGTAAATTCATTAAACCAGCCTTATACGATCAGGAGCTGACCATTAAAACCACCGTTAAAGATTTACCCGGCGTAAGGATTATCTTTGACTATGAGATCTTTAACGAAGCCGAAGAGCTGATCAATATCGGTTCTACTACTCTTGTATTTTTCGATATGGAGAAGAAAAGACCCTGCCAGCCCCCTGCCTATTTTATGGATAGAATCTTACAATACTATGTTTAGTGTATATTTGGTAAATGAATTGGGTACATCATCAATTATTAAAGCTAAAACTCTATTCTTTATTTATAGACTGGACTAAAGTCTACGTGCTGCCGGGCTTTAGCCCTTTACCGTTATATACCATCGCTTCTTTCTTTTTTAAAGAGATAGGCAAAGATTCGCTTGTGAATAAGGCTTCTTCCCTGGCCTATAACTTCATGCTCGCTATATTTCCCGGAATCATCTTCCTCTTTACCCTTATTCCCTTTATACCGAAGCGTATCGGCTTCCAGGATCAACTCATGGTCTTGTTTAAGCTCATCCTGCCCTCACAGGCATTTGAAGCCTTTGAAGCCACCCTCGTGGAGATTGTGAAGATCCAGAACGGGAAGTTACTCTCCTTCGGTATATTCCTCTCTGTCTTTTTTGCCACCAATGGCGTGCATAACCTGATGAGGGCCTTTAATAAGTCGTCATTAATTGTAGAAACCCGCAGCTGGTTAAAACAGCGCTTCATTGCGCTGGTGCTTACCTTTGTGATTGCTTGTTCTCTGATCGTGACCATTGCTGCGATGTATATTGGCGAACGCATGTTGCGCCATGTGAATACCACCCTGCACATCAAAGGTTATTTCACCACTTTTATTATCGACCTGTCCAGATGGGGATTATTGGGCATCCTGTATTTCGTGACCATTTCCATTCTTTACCGTTATGGTCCGGCCAATACCAAAAAGTGGCGGTTCTTTAGTGCAGGTTCATGGCTGGCCACTATCCTGGCTTTTCTGACCATCTGGGGATTTTCCTTCTACATTAATCACTTTGGATCTTATAATAAAGTATATGGCTCTATTGGTACTTTGATTGTGGTGATGATCTGGTTGTACCTGAATTCTTTTATACTTTTACTCGGATTTGAGCTGAATGCGAGCGTTGACCTCTCTAAAAGAAGCGTTAAAATCATCAAGCAGCCTTTCAATTTGTTCAAAAAAGCGCCTGTAGAGGGCAATAATATCAGGAAATAAAAGTTTTTCTGTCTCTGTGTTAATCAGTTATAAATTAACCGTTAAAAAATCAACATCATTATTTGCAGAATCAAGCAGTATTTGTACTTTTGTCGCGGAGAGTTGGCAGAGTGGTCGATTGCGGCAGTCTTGAAAACTGTTGACTTGTAACAGGGTCCGCGGGTTCGAATCCCCCACTCTCCGCCAAGGTTATCAAAGCCTTATCAGAAACCTGCAAATCGAAAGATTAGCAGGTTTTTTGCATTTTGGACGTTTTCGAAAATTCCTATAATTACCCAATCAAGGATCAAGTGGGATTCCATCTATATTCTATTATTTCACTTCTAGATTACAAAGAAATGAACTAAAGTATATGGAGTTACTTGGTTAAGCAATTCAAATCTACTTCCGCAGTATCGAATTAAACCATTTTCATTGTCTAAAGCGCAATTATTTTCCAGTTATCTGGAAAGAGTTTTTCAGACACACCAGCTTTAAATGCCGCTTGATTAAGCTCTGACTTGTTCTCAAAGTACACGACAGCATAAAAAAAACTATAATTAAGATCTCCCTTATAATTATCCGCATCAGTTTTTAACTGGTTAAGGAAGTTACCGGTATTCTTACCTGATCTTATATATTTATATTCCACTGCACTAGCAATTTCTGGAATGAGTATATCTGGTTGGTAAGAGGTGAATTTGTCAAAAAAATGAACCTTATTTAATAGCTTTGTTTTCGGGTAAATGACTTCAAGAAACCAACGTACAGTAGCATAAATTGAAGTTTCATTGGTAGGCTTAATATGGGTCTTTTGTAGTATTCCGTTTGTTTCTGAAAGAACCCCAAATAATTTATCTGAATGCACCTTGTCAAAACCGGAAAATTCTGGATAAGCGGACAGGAACTCCCTGAAATCATCTAAAATGACCATTGATGGTTCGCTATCTTCGTAAAGCGGATTTCGCACTTCCCTGACACGGCTCTTACTATCTATATAGCTGCTAAATTTTGTCCTGAACATCTCAAGGTAATGTAAATGAGACTTTAATTCTAAGAACAAACATATCCAGTAATATAGCTCCCTTGTCCCATAAAAAAGCCAAGTATCCTTATCATCCGTTTCAGCGTCAGGGTGAGGACCCGACGGTCCATCATAAAACCTAGGCTCGACAGTTACATCCCAAAAATAACCTTCTAACTTTTCTAGTCGGTTTTTAATATTAATGGTTATAATTTTAATTTCATTATCGTTGTTCATAAATACAGACACTGCCCTGTTTGAGTTCTAGCAATTTAGGAAATTTATTGATTTTATTATTATAGACCAATACATACGATCACATTGTCCCATTGGATTTATATGGAGTAAATGATCCTTGTAATATTCAGTTGAGCTGCGAAACCTGTAGTAAAATCAAAAGTAATAAGTCAAGTGTAACCGGCAATCAATACTTCCCATGGTGGCATAAATACTAGATTTTATGCATTTGACTTTGCGTGAATACACAATCATATGATATTCAATAGCGATGTCGCTTGAACTTAGCTAGAATTTATTAGATATTATTTATAATTAAAAAATTGCAATGAAAGTTCCCCTAGTCATTATAGATCTTCAATTTCACGTAATCAGATCCAGATCTCTAGCGATCTCCTGCACAAATTTTGCCATTGGCCGTTTGTGCATATCCTCTGGTCGGTCATAGTTACCAATAATCAGACGGTTTAAAAAACCTTGGTCAGGAAACAGTTTTGTAAAGGATGTGATTAACTGCAAATTGTAGGTATTCGTGTAAACCTTCGCCTTATGAACAAGCTCTTCCACAACATCGAGTTGTGTTGTGTAAATTTTTTGCACATCAAACATTTCCTCATAGTCCTTTTTAAAAGTTGTGGTTGGCTGTAGCCCTTTAGCCACCACTTCGATCTCCAGCAGGGACTGATCATTTTTTAACCAGTAATCAATAACCGATTTGTTTGTCAGCTTAAACGCGAAGGCATCCAGATCATCATCATCACAATATAGCACAAAGTCGCAGGGGTTGTCATTTTTACTCTGGTTGCAATTTGCACAAGCCGGGTACAGGTTAAAAAACGAGGTAGCCAAAAAAGGATATTTTGACTTAGCATGCCGATGATCCAGAGTCAGCAGGCCCCTCCAAGACTTAATATCACCCCGCTTTATCCCCCTGCCAACAATATTATTCGAATACTTTTCTTTCACAACCGTCACCGTCAATTGAGAATGGCAATAGATGCACGTCTTAATTCCTAATTCGTGCAGAAAGGGAAGCATTTCTTTATCACGAAGTTGATCATAACACATAGCAGATACCACCGCGTTCCAAAATTTCTTGTCTTTTTGGACGAGGTTACTGGCCAATATTTGATCAAACTCGTTAATTAAAACAGTCATTTCAGCACCGTCGGCATCAAGAATTCTGAAATAATTGTCTTCTATATGGCTGATATAATTCAGCATATTGTTAAGATTACATTTGTAATCAGTCTGGTCTAGGGCAATGGCAGTCTTAAGTTTATCCAGCCGGTCCATTGGCATGACAAAATCATCTTCATCGCGATTCAAAAACAAAGTTTGGTTGAATGCCTTTACGCTGGCTTTTAGCGCGCCTGTATATTTGATCCTTCTCATTTCTCTTCAAGGTTTTCTAACTCCATCAACTCTCGTCTCAAATTTGTTATACGTTCTTCTTTGCTAATCAGGGCTTTAAAACGCACATTATACAACTGCTCCAAACGCATCCTAATCAATGGTTCGCCAATGGCATTGATAACGGACTTCGCTGACTGAGGCGTCCAGCCGTCCGGATATACTTCAGTTTTAGGATCGAGGTAGGTCATCAACTGCAGGATGATATGCTTGACCCGCTCTCCCATAAAGCCATTACTAAGAAAGAAATTATTTGCTAACAGATCATGAATATTCGCTCCCAGCGTCTGAATGTCCGGTTCCTCACTCTTCATGAATAAGATATTGTGATGTGGGATGTCTGACAATATAAATGGCGAATGGGTGATTAGCATGATATTTAGTCCGTCAATCTGATCCAGTTCCAATTTCTGAATGTATTTGAGCATATGTGAAAGCATATTCCTTTGCATTTCAGGATGGAAATACAGTTCTACTTCATCAAAGATCACGTTGACAAAACGATAGGCAATTGTGTCTGCTACGGGAGAAATAGAATTCAGATTGATTAAATGATAGGCAAGCGTAGTAACTGAAAAGATACGCTGCATTTGCCCTGAACTGAGCCTTGCAAAGTCACTTCCGTCAGACATGATTATTTTTGTATTAAAAAATGAAGGCGGAATAAAATAAATAGTTTGGCGATTCTCAGACGGCTCATTCTGTTTCGCGAATTCAATGGCGTCGGATAGTTTATCAACATCCAGTATCACATCGATCACAGGCCCTACGGGAGCAAGAAATCTACGGATATGATCCTGCTTAATAAAATTAACGGCCTGTCGAAGTTTATAGGTAATGTGACTGTGATCGTAAAACAAATCCCTAATAAATTTTGATTCGTTGATAAACGCGTTATTTTCCTCATCAAAATATCCTTCCCAAGAAGAATAGGTACGTGAAATCGCAATTAGTTTCTTAAGGATATACAAAAAAGCATAATCGACCACCGTCTCCGGCGAATCAGGATCTTTAGGAATTAATTCCCGGCTCAATCCAAATGTATCGCAGAGCGTCTCCAGAACATTCATGAAGTATGGTACTGAATCTGAAAATTTATATATCTTATCGTTCTTTCCAGTGGATTTATCTTTGATGATGTAAAGGGAGGCAAACTTCGAGCGGTTTAGAGTAAGAAGCAATTCAGCAGCCTTTTTAGTGTCAGTAAGTTGCCGTAATTGTTCGGTTTCTGGCTCCTCGGTTGATACTGGTTGCAGGACGTTGGATAGTAGTCTGGACTTTACCAAGTGTTCTTCAATATTGATATCTACGTTTCCCCTAATACGATAGGGATTTAGTGTTACCGGGACCTGATAAGCGTCGTTCTTTATAAAAATCTTTTCGAGCCATTTTCCCAGATGCCTACTGTTCAATCCATATATAGAATAGTTAATTCCAATAGAAAAGAAAAACTGGCTAAGGTCGAAATCAGCCAGTTCAATCTCTTCAGGTTCACTGAAGAGAGTTTGATGCTGCTTATACCTAAACACCCTTACAAGATCATTCTCCCATTCCAGCCTAAAAAGAAAATCTGATAAGTAATACAATCTCATGTGCAGTTCTGGTGCTTCTTCCAGATCAGTCTTAATCTGCAAATGAGCAAAGGCAAGATTGTTAATGGCCAGGTAAAGCAATTCTGTTAGAGCACTTTTCCCCGACCCGTTCTGGCCAACAACTGCTGAAATGTTTATAGATAACCCTTTTTGACTATACAACTGCAAATCCTTTTCAGGAAAGTAAGTCACTTGCGAGTTGGAATGGACTTGGAAAGCTTTGTAGAAATGATAGGTCTTATTGAGCTCCAGGGATTTCCTGTATCTGTCCAGCGGGTCAGCTATCAGTTCAACACCTAGTAACCGAAAATTTTTTGGGACCATATCCGCATCCGTTACAACATCCTTTTCGTTAACGGGCGCTTCTGGCAGATCAGGATCAGTCTCATGTATTCCAGGCATCTTTTCAATAGGAACATATATATTCTGTTCCGGATTTGGAATCCGTCTACTTTCCGAACGCTGCATCTCGGCAACTGCGTTTCTGGAAATCTCCGGAAAAGAGAAAGGCTGCTTCATCGCAACTAAGTACTGGGCAAAAGTTTTTGGTTCACTTTCCAAATATCCGGCTGTTATTAAATAACGCACGGTATTCCGATCCAAAGGCAAAAAATCATTTGGCCTGATCCAGAAGAGCCAAATGGTAAATGAGGGAATGCCTATACCGTATATCTCGCCTAGTTTTACGAAAACAGCATTGTCGATTGCCCCCTGTCCATGAAGCATAACATTTCTGAATGTCGTCCATAACACAGACTGATTGGGAGAAGACCGTACAGACATCAGCTTTACCGCAAAAGGAGTTGGACATCCGTCAAAATCGATCTCATCAAACCCAGGATCGACTCCAAGTAATCTGAAGTAATCGTTGATTCGCTCCAAACGTATATCTGTACCTTGTTTGCTGTCGTTGAAACTCGAGAAAAAAGCAATTGGATCAATACTTCGTTTTTCTGATGTTTTAAACTTTTCCAGCCATGTTGCTGTATAGCGGTGAGCTAGGTCCTCATCTAGTAGTGTAAATAATTTCTCGCCGACTTTAGCGCCATGCCTTTTCTGGAAATTGAATAGTTCCTTTGCAAGTTGAGCGTATACCTCTGTCCAGTCTTTTTTTACCATCGTATTTTTTAATGAAAGTGTTAATAAAAATAATAAATCTATGAATTAATATTTTGGTATACCTCCTGGCCTTCTGCAAATTTAATCCTGCCTATAAGGAAGAAGTTATTCAAATGTGAAAATAGAAAAGGAATACCAGGTCGAGATCAACGAACGGCGACATGATGAAAAGTAGGTTCAGAATGATTATTATTAGTCGTTAAGAATTAACTCTACTATTTCTTTGGAAAATTTACGCTGCCTCAAGTGTAAAATCTCTTCAGGGATTAAGTCGAACCATTCTTCACCTAGGCGCTTATAACGGAACTGCTTGTGAAACGCAAGTTCTATGCTTTCGTAATTAATGGAACGGATAAAACCGACTATTTCCACACGGTAAGGAAGATCAGCGACAAAATTACTTAATCTCCGGTCAAGGTTTAATGACCTGCCGATTTTTACACTCCCGTATTTTTTTCCAACAGGAAATAAACTTAGCCAATCTGCTTGCTTTCTCCCAGAGTAATCTGATCCAACTGGTCTGGATAGAGTTGGCAAAAAAGATTGTAAGCTAGCTCCTGTTTTTAAATGTTATACCCTCAACTGCAACATGTCTTAATAAGCACTGGTTTCTGGTAGCCGTAAAATATCTTCTCCTAAATTTTTGAGTGACAAGGCTGCAAGGGCTCGAAAAATTTGTGTGGTTGTGGTGGCCGTACAGCATTGATGACCTATATCACGTCGTCGTAAAATGCTTTCCTAATCAAAATTGTTCCTGCTGAAATAGAAGAGTTCTGGAACTCAATAACAGTTCCCACCTTGGTCAAAATATCCGAAATGTGTTTCTCTCCGTTATGCTGAATGATTACCTCCCTGCATTCTTGTGGAAACTTTTCTTTCCATTCCCGGTGCCATCTGGGTTCATGCTCTTTCTATGAATCACAATTTCGATCTCTAACATGCTGCCAGTGCCAGCGGTAAATATCTCCGCACTTTGCAATCATAGCTCCTTCACACACCGGGCAAAAACCTTTGCTTTTGGGAAAAGGAATAATTCTATTCCCAAATTCGTCTCTGGCGAACTGTAAATTAATCATAATCCCTCGTGGTTTAGAATGGAAGGGAATCTCTATGATGAACGTTAACGGCAATAACTTGAATGAGATCATCTATAACCTTAATAGTTTCTTCAACAACTTCGCTATTAATTGGTATCTCTTCTCCGTCTTTGGTTTTTCCATTCCTATGCACAAGATCATGCCTCACATTGACGCACTTTAAAGCCACCTTAATATCGGGAAATTCAATTTCAAGAGTCGATTTATACATTTCTCTCACATTGCGCAAATTATGGTAGATGGTATCTAACATGATGGTCTTTGATATTTCTTTTATACTTTGAAATGCCTCAAACACATCTTTCAGAGCAAACTTTCTGTTGCCGAATTCCGGATGGTTCTTCACAAACCTCTCCAGATAACTGGGTTCAGTCAATGTCGCTCTCACGAAAGTTTCAGACAGAAAAGTCTCCATACTGCCGATTACAGCAATATAAATCTGGCGTTTAAGTATTGCATTTAATGATTCGTTTTGCAAATCCACTGCGTTCAGTTCACGCAGGTTAGTAATTTCCTTATTAAAATTATCTGCCAGCCCTCCAGAAGCTTCGATAGCATCATACTCATAATCAAAGGGATCTGCATCATCCAATACATTGGAGGCCACTGGTACTGTATGATCGATTATTCCGGGAACCTTTGCCAGAAATTCCACATCGGTATCATCAGAAAACACGATCAGATAACCCACTTCAACTTCCTCATGGTTTAATTCTGGAATGATTTCAAATTTCTGTGCTGATAGTTCATAATAATCCAGCCCCCAATGGTCTGCAAGAGCATCAGTAAGGTAGTTATTATATCTTTCAATCATCAATTCGCTAAAATGTCCCATATAATATGATATACCTATAATGATAAGAAATATTCGCTTTATAAGCTAAATATCCATGACTAGCCCGGTAATTAATAATTGTAATCATAGTCCGGGGAAAAATAAAATACTTATTATTTGGAGTTTACAAAATGTTGAGTACCTTTGAAAAAGATATTCTTACCGAAATTAGGTAATAAAAATACTAAAGTATGGACATAACCTATAGTTCAAATAAGATCAGGAAGAAGCTAAGTTCACCATCTGAGATTCAGAAGGCGTTCGGCACTATGGCAAAAAAAGTACAAAGCAGACTAGATGATATTATCGCATCTCCCAATCTAAAAGTACTTATGCAGATTCCGGCGGCTAACTGCCACGCACTATCGGGTAATAGAGCAGGAGAATGGGCACTGGATATATCAGGGAATTACAGGATGATATTTGAGTTCAACCATGACCCCGTGCCCAAGAAGGAAAACGGCGAGATCGAAACGATAGAAGTGACCGACATAAGGATTATAGAAACGACTGACTATCATTAATCCCTAATAAGAGACAACATGAGCAGCAACATTAAAATAGAAAGAGAATTATTAACAAAGCCGGGAGATACCATATTAGAAACCATAGAGTTTTTAAAAATGAGTCAGGCGGAGTTAGCGGAAAGGATCGGCAAAACCCCCGCCAAAGTGAATGATTTCATTTCAGGAAAAGCGCCGATAACAGTTAACACGGCCATGCAACTAGAAAAGGTTCTTGGTATAGATATGCAATTCTGGTTAAACAGGGAAATGCACTATCGTGAAAAGCTTGCAAGGATAGAACAGGAAGAGTTTTTAGAGCAATGTATAGACTGGGTTAAAGAACAGCCTATCAAAGAACTACAGAAATTTGGGTATTTAAAATCTACGAAAATAGGAACAGAAATGGTCGAAGAATGCCTGCAATTCTATGGTGTCGCCTCGCCCGTTCAGTGGCAAAACATCTATATAGACAGTTATGCCCAAACCAGTTTCCGCAAAAGCACAGCACACACAGCCTTGTTAAGCAGTATGGCAGCGTGGTTAAGAATAGGAGAATTAAAGTTAAGAAAACAGCACTTGCCAGAATTCAACAAAGAGGCTTTTAAAACCACTTTGACTGAAATAAAAACATTGGTAGAGACGCAGCCCGAAGATTTTCCTACGAAATTAAAATCAATGTGCGAACAGGCGGGGGTATCCGTAATCTATTCAAACAGTCTTCCCAAAGCTCCTATTAGCGGGGCAACCAGATGGATTGGCGGCACACCATTAATCCAGATTACGGATCGTTACAAAACCAATGATCATTTCTGGTTCACTTTTTACCATGAAGCCGGACATATCCTCCTTCATGGGAAGAAAGATGTATTCATTGAAGACTTTGATGCTGTCGAAAATGATTCAAACAAAGAAAATGAAGCAAATGATTTCGCCCGTGACTGGTTGTTACCGGATACATTTTTAGACGAAATTACCGCCGAAATCGATGAAAAGGCTGTGCGTAGAATTGCAAAAGCATATTCAACGCATCCTGCTATTGTTGTCGGCAGGCTTCAAAACCTAAAAAAAGTCCCTCACCATTTTGGTGCAAATTTTAAAATCAAAATCAACCTTGACTACTTTATTGAATACTAGTTAACGACTAAATAATACGCTCATGAAGACACCTACATACATTCCGGTTTTAAGATTACGTCAAGAAGAAAAAAAGGTTTTGACCACTTTCGACTTTGGGGAAGATATTTATCCTTATGTAGAAATCTTCAAGGAATTTGAACGTGTTCCGCCAAAGCCTAGGCCTGGCGCAAAGGCAAAAAAGCCACGGGAGCCGAAACATTTTCATGAGATTTATATACCAACGCTTAAATCAATAAAAAGTGAAAAAGTCTTTGTTGATCTGCCGGTTCACCTTAAGCTGTCCACTAAAATGAAAAAGGAAGTAATAGAATTTCTCCGGGGCGTAATAGGAAACAGGAAGACAAGAACTGATTATTTACTGAGCTTAAACAGCCTCAGTGATAAAATAATACCTGTCATCAGTACCTATTCGCAAAGAACAGGTGAGCCAAATTCTATAAGATTACAAGAGTCGGATTTAAGGGTCGCTTACAGTACTGTGGCCTTTAGGACATCCGAACTTACTTTTTCAAATGACATGAATCAAATTTCGGCTATCGCTCAGCCTCATGACTATTTGATTGTTGACTTAGAGAATTATGACCTATCTAAACCGGAAGATATTGATGTTGTGCAAGATATGCTTGATTATTTAAATACTTTCAATAAATGTAATGTTGTTCTATTAAGAAATCCGATCCACAACACCATAAAGAATTTTGAACTCAATCATGGAATGTGTATCGATGTAATCGATAACTCATTAATGAATAAATATGAAGGGTTAGCCGCGCATTGCTTTGCCGACTATGCAGGAATTAAAAAAGACCCAATCGAAGGGGGTGGCGGCATCAGTCCGGGATTTATTTTTTATGATGCAGTTGAAAATAAATTCTATGGCTATAAGGGTTCCTCTAAGAGAGAACTAGTTGACTTTGAAAACATCATTGTTCCAGACGTCTTAAAATCAGATTCAGCCGCCAGGATGCAGGGTTCACGTCTGGACTATTTAGGTGCAGAAAATAAAGGATGGAAAATGATCGAAAACATCTGGGATGAAATAGAAAGCGGTAAAAATCAAGCGAAGTTCAAAAGAATTTCAATGGAGCATTATCTACACTGTATAAAAACTAAAATTCTTGCTGGCTATTTTCTTTTTTAGCCATAGATGAAAACTGGTTTGATGGTCTTGTTGAAGAAAAATTGAAGATCTATTGGCATAATGTCATCCGAATTTTCGACGATAAAATCCCACCTTGTTCTATACCTATCTTTTAAAGCAAGTTTAAACAAGTCATTGATTTTATCCGCAGCAACATTATCCATAATCACCGACATATCAGTTGAACCATGGTATTTAACCAGTTCTTTTTTTGATAACAGGCCCAATTGGGTTTCTGCATGTAAGCATTTATTAAAAACCGGTTTTCTTACTATATGATGCTTTACCTTGTCAACTGTAATTATGCCGAAACTTTTGGGAATGATATTAATACACCGACTAAGGTGCCTTTCATGGACAACTATATTATTGAACTCGAAAGCAGTCAAATAATCAGCCGATTGTTTTGCAAGTTTATCTAGGTTATCAAGATTGGATTTGATCTCAAAGCTTGTAGTATGATCATTAATCGTTAAAAAATCAACCCTGCTGTTTTTGACCTTAATTTCATATGCCGCGACCAGTTTTTCATGTTGAAAGGCTTTAAAAAGCATGTATTTAAGAACCTGTTCACCTTCATAGCCATCGATAATTAGGTCATTTATCTCCTTGTGCAGATCAAGCTTACAAAAATTATCAAGATTTCTCTTGGGATAAATAACGCTTAGAAGCTCCCTCAATTTTGGAGTATAATCCAGTGGTTTATAGCTTTTAACTATCTCTTTTACTAATTTGGGATCTATAAGGTTATCGTGTGTGAAATTCATAGGATAGGACTGGCTGCTAAAATTAACTAAAAATACTAGTTAATAGAAATTAATATTATAATTGTGACCTGAATTCGATGTAAAAAAAGTCTAGGTTAGAGAAATTGAATAAACTCTGCCGGAAACGGCAGGGTTCTATAATTCCCAAAACGTTGTTTATTTTTACATACCGTTCTTCGACTCTTGTACTTCTGTACGGATGGTCTGTGCCACACCTTTCAATTCCACCATACCTTTTCGAACTCTGGTGCCTGTCGCAGCGTTACCATTTTGATAAAATTTCTCTGCATCAGCTTCTATGACTGCTATTACTTCTTTTAACTTTTTAAAAGTTTCCATACTTTTTTATAATCTATAAGTTTTGTAATTATTGAATTTAAATATATTTAATCGCCACTAAATCCTTAGTTCACTTTTCCCTGAAAAAATTGACTATGACGGAGTGGAACATCGAACTAAAAGGACAAACTGCATCGCTCATTATATATGACTGAAAAACAAAAAGTATAAGGACATAAAATGAATACAAAGCCAGATTTTCAGACGCTGTATCCCGGGGTGGTTCCGACGAGAATCGAACTCGTAATTAATCCTCATATTTTCACTCAAGTTGTCATTACCATAATAAAACTTCCATACATACTACTTAGTTCCCAAAACAAAATGCGTCTTATTCTTCCCTAGCATTTTCTTCCAAATCCTTAAAAAACTGAACCATCTTATTCACTCGTTTAGGGATCACACTTCCATCTCCATCCAACCTGAAATACCTGCTAAATGAGCACCTTCTGTTATCCTTCGATTTGAAGAACATCCAGCCATGCACTTTATCACGTTCATCTCGTCCCGGAAATTCTATACGTTCATAATGATGTCGCCTCTTGGCTATCCTGTTAAAGATAAAAGATCGCTTGGTTGTAGAATTATAGATAAACACACACAATTCGTCTTCTCCACAGCCAAACATCTTACCCTTTTCATACTCCCAATCGATATCAATCATTCCTTTTCTCATCCACCTCACTTTCCACAACCTATTAACTAAGTCACCTGCAGTGAGGAGAAATTTTTCATAATCAATCTCATAATCAGGATATTTTCCGGTGGAACCACAATCATAAATATACCAGAAAAGTGTTGCTGCAGAATCTGGTATTTCACCTTTACAAGTAATCATTGAATTTACTGACCTTACATGGTAGTAAAATTTAACTGCAGCGGCAAACTTGGCCTGCTACTCCTTTTGTGAAACAGTTCTGATTTTTGAAGATGTGTCACATTTCCGCCGACCAGCATACACAATTGGCCATAGCGATTCCATTTTACGGCTTTTTCCCATAATTTTAAATAGTAATCTTGAAATTTTGTTGAATTTACCGTAGACTCGAAACAGCCCTGCGGTAAAAGAGAAGCATTTTGTGCTTTATGTATCCATTTTAAAATACACGCTTCCGGATGAGGACTGATTATCAGTCGATTTGAAAAATACCCATAGATGAACAATATCCCCTGCACAATAATCGGGAATTTCTACCTGCACTTTTAAATCGCTTCTTCCGGCTATCTTACTTAAAGTGTAGGATCTTTGAGCAGTAGCATTGTAGGCAAAAAGAAAAACATCGTCATTAACCTGCAATTGCCACATTTCCCAACTGATTTGTACTACTCCTTCCGCACACCATATCGCCTCATATATCTCAGCTCCCAGTCCGGAAGATGTGAGGTTCAAATTGGTATAATCAAGCTCATAGTTTGGAAAAACACCAGTGAAACCACAGCCGTGAACAATTTTAGCCAGATAACGATCATAATCACGTCTTTTTTTCTTGCAGGTGATGGCAGGAATTGCGGTTCTTACATGCATCAAAAATTTCGCAGCAATACCAAACTTTTTCCGTTGCTCCAGCTGTGCAATTGTTGGCGGCTTCTGGGATGGTTTTGGTTATAGCAAAAGAGGACACACTCGTATCAACGTTTGGATGACAGCACGGTGAGTCCACGGTAAGTCCACCCCTAGTCCACCCCAAATTTACTAGTTGAAAAATGGGTGGATTTCACCGACAGTTACCGCGCTTTTATGGTGGACTCATCCAAACGTTGATACGAGCTGGCTCCACAGCTTACATGCATTAACGATATGCTGAAAACTCTATGCATATCATTATTCTGCCCAATTGATACGACAAGTTCACGCCATATCATGTCAAACAGCACTACTTTGTCGTGACTACATAAATTTCGGCATTTTGTGGTGTATGTTTGTTGAAGAAGCTAAAGATACCGGTATAAAACAGCTTTAATTAACAGAAATATTTACAATTAAATTTTTAGACAAAATGGCTACAATTTTGAAGGAATCTTTAGAGGATTTAAAGGTTAGAAGCAACAGTGATCAGCTCAAGAACCAGGAGGTCATGTGCAGGAGATCATTCAAAATTTCAGACGGAGTAATGATTCTGGATGACTCACCTTTGGACGGTTCGATGCCCATCTTTGCTTGTGCCGAATAAACGACTATTACATTTTCTGGCCCGTTTTATAGTTGTACTTGTTACCAAGTTTATCCTGGTATAAGGTGTCTGACTCTGCAAAACTATGAATGTCAACCCCTACTAGTGGGGCTGTTTTGTAGAAAGCATTTTTGCCATCTTTTCCAAAACCATATTTAAGTGGGGTGTATGTGTTCACATCGGCTTTGGAGACTAACTCACCTTCATAGTAAACATTGTTCTTATCTTTTGAATATCTGTCGTTTAAGAAATAGAATTGCTGATCGTCCTCTTTAAGGGGCTTAAATAGCTGAAAAGAACTTATATCAACGTGGTCGTACTTAAATTTTTCACCGTACGAGATGATCGTCTTATTGTTCACACAGATGACATTCTGATTTATACTGCGAACCTGACGAATGGTATCAAAAGTAGTAGTCATGAGTTTCGGGTCAGGATGGACGTAAACGAAGTATATGTTTTTCCCTATTTTGATATATTGATCGTTTATGGATTTAAGATCCCCGGGATTTAGCATGACTGATCGAAAATTGCGGAAATCAGGGCTAATGTAAATGGAATCTTTGTCTTCCGAAAACACGGTGTTTATGAAAGCAAACGTTTTACGGTCAACATTTATCATTTTCCAATCAAGGAAATAATGATTTTTGTCTCGTGCCCACCGTCCATTGCCTTTTAAATATTCATAAGTTTTTGGATCCGATTTTTTTATAATGATGAAACCCAATACCTCATCTATATAGTAAGCATGTAATTGGTCTTTTGGTATTTTATTGTCGATATAAAAAGAGTTACGTTGAACATGTTTTTGTGGTTGACCCTTAAAAAATACGAAGTTCTTGTCCGCTGCAATATTGCTGGATAAAATCTTAAAAGTTTTTGCATCTGCATGTAATGTATCAACACCTAGCTCAAACCAATTGCCATTTTGACAAAAAAGTATTTGCTGGTCTGAAGTGATAAAATAAGACTCCGATTTTTTCTGGTCCACTAATTTGCCAAGGTTTCTGCAGGAGACAAACGTTATCAATATAATGCTCGTTAAAAGAATGGAGTATTTTTTCATCAATATAAATTCGTGGTTTAGTTTCCAATTGGCTTCCTTTACCTGTAAACGATACAAATAACTTTGTCATAGAACTTCCATGTATTTAGAGGATAAATATATAAATTAAATGCCGTTTGTAATAAGTGAACAAAATAATGTCTCCAATTCTCATGAAAAACGCTATTACCCTAATATTTTGCTTAAATCCTTTTGTTGCATTCCGACAATTAAATGCAGTCAGTATTATAGACTTAAAATCGGATATGAGGTGTGGGATGAAGGCATAGTATTTGCTTATCAAATTCCTTAAAACTTAAATTATTTCATATGAAAAAGACCATTTTACTTTTTGTATTGCTCTGTAGTGCTTTTTTTTCAAAAGCAGATCAACTCCAGGCTTTAACACAAGCACAAGCTGAGGCTGCTGTTACATACCTTAAAAAAGAACCTGTTATTATTTTGTGGTGCAGCTGTTGCGATAATGAAACACCTAAAAAAATCACCGTTAACGAAGTGTTTTACAAAAAAGATAGTGATGGAAAGTATTATTCGGTCATTTTAAAGGGTAAGGATGAAAGTGGGAAGGAAGTTGAAGAATATGTAGACCTCGCTTATGTATTTGTGAAAAAAGGTAAAAAAGCGCGAAGCTTAGGTAAAGTATTAAAATTTGAATGCGACCCTTGTACAAAACCATTTGACTGGCAGATTTAGGTTATAATAACAACACCTCTATTTATTGCTAGATTCATTTCACGTATTGTAAGAAAAATGAAAAACTACGCCGTATTGCCCTGTACTGGAATAAGACAGTAAGAAGTCTTGTTCATGCTATTGTTTACTGTTTGGAGAATAGATCATAAAGAGACGATTGGATCTGGTTTTGTTCCGCCACTGATGCTGATAAAGGCTTTTAAAGCAGGGGAAAGTGGCACATCTTTTCTGTAGACCAAAATGGTTGTCATCAGGCCCAACTCCTTTGGCAGCGGGAATGTTTTTATATTTCTATTGCTATAAAACGTACTGATGATTTCTTCTGGCATCACACTAAATCCAATGCCGGACTCAATGAAATTTACAACGCCTTCAATGGAATTCATTACTGTTTTATGATATTGGGCAATTCCTTTGCTCACCAGCCAGGAGTCAAGTTTAGCTCTAAAGACGCAGCCCTGATCGAAAACTATTGTTTTAAGCGGATGATTTTTAAGCAGAATGTCCAGGTTTTCACAATCTGCCGGAGTAACAATTACCACCTGTTCGTCCTTTATTTTAATTTGTTCAAGCTCAGGAATATCAAGTGGAGCAGGGATAAATGCTGCATCCAGTTTATAATTCAACACATCACTGATTAAGCTGGCTCTCATAGCGGATCTAAAATCCAGGTCAACAAAAGGGAATTTAGCAGCAAGTTCATTGACAAGTTCAGGCCCTTTCAGGGTCATCATGGTTTCCAAAAATCCAATTTTAATCTGGCCCTTTACGATGTCACTTTTACCAATCGACCTTTTTGCCTCATCCAAAATATGGTTGATTTGCTTGGCATAGCGAATTAGTTTTTCGCCTTCCTGAGTTAATTCGACCTTGCGGTTGTTTCTGGTAAAAAGCAGTGCGCCAAACTCCTCTTCCAAATTTTTTATACGGGTAGTTACATTTGATTGAACTGTAAACATTGCTTCAGCAGCCTTGGTAAAACTGCCATAATGCGCAACGGCTTCAAATAAATTAAGGTCATTCGTATTCATACATCTTAAATTGAGATACATGGTATCTTTATAAATCATTTTGAAAGATTAAATATCAGGTTTACTTTTGAATAAAAAAATGAAAAAACTAAACATAGCCTTCACGATCATCTTGACTGGCTTATTAGGGAGAACAGAAATAGCAAATGACATACTCAAGTTTCTCTCCACCCTTCCAAAATAAGGTGTTTGCCTGTAATAATGTTTAAATATTAAGCCTTTGGAGTTGGAGTTCGGAGGCTGGAGAGGATGTTTGGCCGGGCTTTTTGCAAATAACAAATAAATCAGATGAAATGATGGAAATTAAAAACCCAGTACCACCGTTTAACTACGATTCAGCGGTGAAGAAAGTTATGCTTGCAGAGCAAGCATGGAATAGTCGCAATCCTGAAGTAGTATGCATGGCTTATACCCTGAATACAGAATGGCGCAATCGGTCGGAATTTATCTCTGGCCGTGAAGAAGTCAAAGTATTTTTAGCAAACAAATGGGAGAAAGAACTTGACTATAAGCTTAAAAAAGAACTGTGGGCATTTAATGACAACCGTATAGCAGTTCGCTTTGAATATGAATGGCGTGACCATCAAGGGCAATGGTTCCGCAGCTTTGGTAATGAACTTTGGGAATTTGATAAATTCGGACTAATGGAGAAACGGTTCGCAAGCATCAATGATCTGGCCATTGATGAAAAGGATCGAATACTATAAAATAGATAAACACTACTATTTAAAAGGCGCTAATATATTGTTAGCGCCTTGCCAGTTTCATATCAAAGAAATGATCTGAGTTAATATTTTTGATAATGCTTTGTTCTTCCTGGTGTTATATTTGACTTACTACCTTCAAATCTTGCACAAGTAAGTAATGATAGACAGGGGGCATGGCAAGATTAAAAACACTTTCATTTGCTGCCGAAAGAAATGGCACTAAATAACGGTTATCATAAGCAGATAATTTCGATTTGCTATTTAGTTTCTCCCTGATGATATTCAGCATTGAAGCTGCTTTTGTGCTATCCCCTTGCTTGTGGTAATGGAAAGCGAAACTTAACAATATAGCGTAAGGACTGTCAAACAATACGTAATTGGGAACTATTCCTGTGCCGTCCTCCCCTTTTTCCATCAGGTATAACAATTGTTCAGGGTTACGCTTAAAAAAAGCCTCTGGAAACTCATCTTCGATAGAGCTGAAATAGTTATTTTCAGCCGTCCGAATGTCTTCGATCAAATTTCCGATGTGGGCTGTTAGTGTTTTCCTGGGACTTTTAAGATCGAACTTCCACCCACCGTATGGATGAATGATCTTTTTGTTCTCCTGCCTGCTTTCCGGAAGAGATGCGATGGCCATCTGATAAAAGTGGACATCGGCCAGCCTTGTATTAGCTTCTCTTTGCTGCCAGTCCAACAGCAAACGATGCTGTATTCCAAGGTGGCACATCAAAAACTTATCTTCCTTTTCAAGCACTATCCATAAAAATCTCCGGCCCGATGGCGTATCCTTATACCAGTGCCAGGCGTTTGCTTCCTGATTCTGGATCATAGCCCATCCCTGAATGGTCAAACCATCAGCTAATTGACCATCAATTAGTTCTTGAATTAATTTACCGGCACCCGACATTACTTTAAGCGCCTTGGTATAGGCTTCTTTCAACTTTTCAGGCGACTTTTTAAGATCTAAAAAAAAGCGGGCGGCAAACTCTTTTTCTATCCCTCCGGCCAGCCGTACTTCGTCAGTGAGTAAAGGCAGTGCAATACTTTCATCAGTGTTACGTAGCCGCTTTACCTGATTACGTTGTGCAGTTGCTCTTATAGAGAGTAGATCCGGGTTTTGGAGCAGACTAGTGAAGTTATCGGGTAACGCATCCTCTTTATCAAAACTTCCGCCAAGGTATCCGTTCACCAGCAAGCCGTACCATTGGGTCAGCAATATGTGTTTGTTTTGCTTTTCTGCCTCCTGCAAAAAGCTGTCTATAAGCTGTGGCAATGAAATAGCCGATAGTGGTATGCAATCCATACCAACCAATATCTTTTCCGAACATAGCTTTTCCCAGCTTGTACTTCCTGCATCAACATAGAGATAGATTTGGCCATCTTCCAGTTCGGCATAAGCAAGTTCACCAGTTTTTTCATTTGCTATCCATCCTGTCTTAGCCCCTCCTTTATTTGCATATCCGGGATAATCGTTGGAAGCAATACGATACACAAAGTTATACTTCAAAAGGATATCAATTACCCTAAAATGCGTATAACCGGTGTCAAAAAAGTTTTGAACGCGGTAGACCGCAGCCAGATAGTCACGCTTTGTTAAATTGGGCATGTCTGCCGAATCAATCAGAAAAACGGTATCTTCTACAAGATCCTCTATAGCATGCTGTGCCATACGTTAGATTTAATGCTTAACGGTATAAAAAACGAATACCGCTGCTGATTAGTATCACCAATTTGATCAATGGGATCAACTTTTGGGCCTGGTCGTGATCCCGTTCCACCGCTGATTCAGACATATAACTCTTATTGACATTTTAGATTTCGTTTCGTACCTTGAACTAATGAACATGGTACCAACGTTTTACGCCCCTCATCCTGCACTAAGAAACCATATCAGTCATATTATGGTTGTTGAAGCTAAGTTTGATCAGGCTATACTCAATTTCAGTCCTTTTCCGCCAACGCCTCAGCATGCCATACATTTTTACCCAAGGGATGCGGTTACCGTTTTTAATGATAAAAACGGGATTCAAAAACACCCGCAGAGTATCATTGTTGGTCCGCAGGTAAGTCAGGTCAATATTGCCATGGGCATGCATCACATTATTGTTTCTGTAGCATTCATGCCTGGTGGCATGCACAGATTGCTAAAGATGCCTATGCATGAGCTATATGATGAACCTTTTGATGCGACCCTGTTATTAGGCCGCGAAATTGCCGAGGTGAACGAACGGTTACAGGAAGCACAAACTGGATTGGAAATGAAAAATGTGGTGGAGCATTTTTTTATGTACAAACTCGATCACTCTTCGCTGCTGCCCTGGGAACATGCTTTGAAAGCACAATTACAGGGCAGTGTGCCTATAGAAAGTGCAGCTTCGTTAGCCTGCCTTAGTCTGCGGCAATATGAACGGCGAACGAAAGAAATTATGGGCTATTCACCAAAGATCTTTTCCAGGCTCGTTCGCTTTTCCAAAGCGTACCGGCTAAAGGAGCAGCAACCCCGGTTGAGCTGGACCAGTATTGCCCATAGTTGCGGATATTTCGACCAGATGCATTTAATCAGGGATTTTAAGGATTTTACTAACGCACTTCCCGGAACAGTAGCCAAACAGATCAATAAGGCACCTGCGCTATTACAGGAACATCTACGGATCTAAGATGTCGTTTTCTTACTATTTATGCCTGTTGCATTAAACTAGTTTTACAGAAAAACATAGTTATGAAATACACACTCGCATTATTAGGATTTATTTTATTGGGACCCTCTACCAGGGCACAAACAAAAAATACTGCTGTCATGGCAATTGAAAAGCAGATTGACGCGATGGTTGACAGTTGGAACAAACACGACTACAGTGATATGAAAACCTATGCTACAGAAGATTGCAGCTGGGTTAATATAGTAGGGATGGTATGGAAGAATCGGAAGGAAGTAGAATACACCCATCAATTCTATCATAACAATATGTTTAAGCATACCACCATGAGGAAAAAAGGAGTCGCTGTTCGTCTGCTCAACCCATCTACGGCGTTGGTACACTTTACAAGTTTCGTAAGCGAGTTTACTACTCCCTCCGGGCAGAAGATGCCGGGCAGTGACAACATTGCATTGCTGGTATTTGTAAAACAAAAAGGAAAATGGCTATTAACCGCCGGTGAGAACGTAGTTATCGACCCAAATGCACAAAAGCATGATCCTGTTTTGCATATGAACAAATAAAAATAAACGATATTAGTCATCAGCAGTAAATCAAATTTAAATATGATTGAAATTGTATAAGCTGGCAAATAATCGACTCTCTAAGCAAAGTAATTAAGAAAGTACAATTCCAGGCATTCCAAATGAAAAAGCCCTCATTTACAATAAAATAAGGGCTTTTTTAATGGATATTAATTAATGTTAAGATAGTTAATCGCCTTTAAGTAGTACTGATCTGGATGGTACCCAGTAAGCCTTCACAGCCTAAGCGCTTGCCTTCAACAGCTCTACCTTCTCCTGCTCACATTTTAGCAGACGCTCATAAAGCACCTCTTTCTCTGCATAAACCAAAGTGAGCTGATCCATTGTCTGAATCAATTTTTCTAAAGGATTGAAACTGCATTCATAATATGCACTGGAATTCGGGCCAGAATTGACAACACCAGAACTTGCATTAACACTTGCGGTTGATCCATCATAATTGTGCTGGATGTTAAATATTGTTTTCTCTTCATCAAAATTTCGGATCGCATCTGCAGGGATGTTCAAAGCTTTTGCAATCTGCTCCATTACCTCCTCATCAATCTTTTCTTTAGCTTCAAGAGAAGAGACTTTTTTCTGCGTCCACTCCTCGCCTAGATCTGCGGCAAGACTCTCCTGTTTTATTCCTAATATTTCACGGAAACGTTTTACATTGTGGCCCTCATGGCGTTTTGCCGGGCGATTGGCTGTATCATTCATATGCTTCTTTTCTTACTGTAAATATACTATTAAAGACTTATTATTCCTATTTAATTAATTTATTTATTTTAATAGTCACGTATTTTACCTTTTAAATAAGCTAAAATAGTTAGCATTTCCCTGATATAGACATGAGATTACTGGTTTATTTGTCGACAAGTAAATCAATAACAACATGAAAAATACAACAGCATTAACTTACAATCTCTTAAACTGTAGTGCCG